>Ga0129307_1000412_pt1 | contig 67465 bp, 55 predicted proteins | sample P1105metagenome_FD_94437 | JGI IMG/M metagenome (GOLD analysis project Ga0129307, IMG submission 94437) | Capybara group fecal microbial communities from Wisconsin, USA - P1105 metagenome | ecosystem: Host-associated > Mammals > Digestive system > Large intestine > Fecal | place: USA: Wisconsin...
AAAAGAAAATATGATTCAAAGTCGGATGAAGAATATGTCTTCAATCCTTCTAATCCGAAACTGAAAAAACCGGAACGTGTTTTGCTGGATGCCAAAAGTCAGGTAATAAATCTGAGATACGCTCATGAAAATGAGAAGAAAAAATATCTGGGGCAGATTGTTGGCGGTTTTATAGCTTTTGTGGTTTTGATTTCGTTGACTATTATTTCAATTATTTTGAATTTTGGTGTATGGGTAGTGTTGTTTCCCGCAACTTCAATGGGAGGTTTGTTTGCAGGATTTAAGGGTATTAAAGATTATGTAGAAGCAAAACAATTAGATAAACGTTATAAAACAGATGATATTTGGGATAAGGTTGAATTAATGTAGAATATGAAATATAAAACTTCGGGGTGCAGTTCATTTTCCCCGAAGTTTTTTTGTGCGATATTTTTAAACTCAAAGTTAATTTAAAATCCCATACTGATCCATTGTAGATTGTGAGGGCAGATAATCCCCCAATAATTCATCGGAGATTCTCATCAGATCATCGTATTTATAATGAGGAATGCTGTAAAAACAATCTTTATTATGAAATGCGAATGTATCGCTTTTGGGGAGATAATAAACCTCCCAGGGTATTTTAGCTGTTATGTTTAAATCTTCATCCAGTGTGTATGTTTGGTTATTATATTTTAAAACATACATCTTTTTTTCAGGGTAGTAATGGAATTCTTCCAATGAAAGCGAGTCAGGAAGATAAAGCGTTTTGATAAGTTCAGTTGTCTCACCAAAACGGTAAAATTCGACTGTTCCGTCATAAAAGGAAGCGCATACCAAATTCGTTCCGCGACATACTTCAAACTTATCATATGAACTGAAAATTCTGTTTAATGTCATATAAGGGTATTTTTCTTCGCTTTTATATAAATCAATGGCTCCTGACTCTCTTTTGATGGCATAATTATTTTTGTCGAGATTGTAGACTGTTATGGTCCCTTCATCTGGTAAAACTGGTTTTGATATACATTCGACTTCGCCGGTTGTAAGAGAATAAAGGTATAATTGTCCTAAATCTGAAGGATCGCTTAAAATGTAATTTTGGTCGTATGAAACTGAATTCATGTTAAAATACGGACATTTTTCAATAGGTACTTCCTTAAATAACGATCCGTCAGATACATTAAATATTCTTATATTTTTCCCGTATTCTGCAAAATAATCTTTTCCATCTCCGACAAATGTAACGTTTGAATTTAGTTGCTCAACTGAATAGTCAGGTGAGTCAGAGTTTATTGAGAATAAATCGGCACGTTCTTCAGTGTTGTACCCTATGAGAAATTTATCCTCGCTGTTAATGAAGACATCAAATGAAAACGGAGCTTGAAAAAGAGGCTCAGGATTGAAAGCCATCTCTTTGTATAGCGAAATGTAATTTTTTTCTTTATAGGAGACAACTATAAAGTCATCATGAACATAGAAAGATTCGGCGGTGATAGAAGGTGGATTTTCAAATTTATTGATGTATAACACATCGTTAGGTTTATCACCTGTGAAACTAAGCATTTTACTATTTTCCGAGAAGAGGACAATTCCGTTATTGTTTATGGTCGTGTACATGTTGCAAATACCGAAGGATGTATTTGCGCTGTTTAAAAGAGTGCCATCGGTTTCCAGGGCGTATACATAATCATATCCATAAGCGTAAATATATTTTTTTTCACTGCTTAAACATATTCCCTTAATTGATTTTAGAGTTTTTGTTCTCCAATTCTCTTTAAAAGTGTCTTTATCAATGGAAATAATGTAATTTGGGGCATCCGGATTCAATGCATCTTCGCAACCGCTAAAATATAATTCATTATCTTCCAAATAAAATGAATTAATATCATCCAATCCAGGGTTATAAACGGAAAGTGTATCAGAATTAATATCATATTTGTAAATGAGTTTATCGGCTAAGAAATTCATCGTTGCACCGAAAAACAATTCGTTCCCGTCTTCGGAAAGAGTAACGCAGTAAATATATGGCGATGTTAAAGAATCGATATTAATATAATCAGTATATAATATTGCAGTAGATGAATAATTACTCAAATCGATAATTTCAAAGCCGTCATCTGTGAAGAGGATGCATTTATTGGCATAGGCAAAACGGTATAAATCACCCCTGTGTTTTGATGAATTAAAAGGGTTGGAAAGAACAGATTCCATATTGCTTGATAAATCATAACGCTTGATCTGATTCTCATCGTTATATACTATATTATTTTCATCAACAACGATAAAACTACGATAAGGGTTTAGATTAAAAGGGTAATTGATTCGTTTTGAAAAGATTTGTTTTCCTGAAACAGTATCCCAAACCAATAGATTATTTGTTGAATCTATTGTTACAATTTTGGAGCCGTCATCAGATAGTTTTGTTGCTTCGATAGTGGATTCGGATTCAAAAATAGGACCACCGACATATTTTCCTGAAGTGGTATACACTTCCAAAATGTCTGATAATGCATTTTCTGTCTCCGGAGAATACGGGAAGGAATCATCTGTTGATGACGAAGGCATTACTTTTCTTAAAGCATAAATGGCGTCGAATTTTCTTCCGCATTCAAGCAGGTCCCTTGCATTTAATGCTGTGGTTTTTGCAAGTGAAAGCTGGGCTTTTTCATACTGCTCCTGAATCTGCTCGCTCTGAGCCTGAATTTGTGCAGACTGAGCCTTTATCTCGTCATTCTGACTCATTATGGCATCATTCTGATCCATAATCATTTCAGACTGTTTGATGATTTTAAACATCATTGCCATACATACGGCGGAAAAAAGCATCATGGCGGCAGCTACTGCACTTACGATTGAAATGGTTCTCTTCATTGCACGCTCTTTATGACGCTGTTTCAAATCATCATAACTTAAGCCGAAAATGGAAGCGGCGACTCTGAGCACCGCATCATTCATGGCTTTAAGAATTTCCTTGTTGTTTTTGCCTCTGACATCTGCTGCAAGGGGCTCAAAATAGTGATATTTGGTTTCGACGGAACCGTCGGGATTGGTTACTTCGTATGCTTCCTTTGTGAGAGCCTCGGGGAAGGATTCGTGCGGCTCGCCCTCTGCCAATACTGCGAGGACTTTTTCTCTGCCGTGAAGTTTAATGAAGGTTTCTATTTCTCTTTTGCACCATTCGGATTCAGGGAGTCTCGGCGTACATATAACGACAAGATAATCCGAACTCTCAAGTGCTTCGTTAATGGGATCGCTTAAGTTGCTTGAAAGGGGAAGCTCGTCCTGATCCCTGAATACTCGCTCAATTTTTGTTTTTCCCACGGGGGAGGTTACGTCTTTGGGAAGCTTGAATGCTTCAAGTTTTTTATGAAGATTGACTGCGACGAATTTGTCGAGTTCACAATGTCTGTAGCTTATAAATGCATCATATTTGTTTTTCTTATCCATTTTTACTCCTAATTCCTTTCAAAAAAGAAATAATGCGCATATTTACTTAATTATAGCATAAATATACGCATTATGTCGCATGAATTGGGATTGAGATTTATACGTTATTTTGTTTTGCGAGTCTCTTGTGAGCAAAAATTGCTTTTGGGGAAAATTTGGAAGCCTCGTTGAAGCGACCGAGACGAACGTAATATCTCATCCATGCCGTCAATCCGCTTATGAACCATACAAAGCCTGTTGATAACCAGATACCAGTTTCTCCCATGCCGAGAAAGCTTGTTAAAAGAATAGGAACGGTAAGTCTTCCGATAACTTCGATTATTCCGTTAAACAAAGCGAAGAATGCATCCCCCACACCTGTTAATACTCCTCGTATTGTATATATGGTTCCGAGTGTAACATAGAAGTAACTTGTAATCTTAAGACCCATGGCGCCAAGCTCGATGACCTCAGAATCCGTTACGAAAAGACCTGTTAGCTCTCTTCCGAAAAACTGCATTACACCAAGCATTACGACTGAAATGATTGCCATTATAATCATGCCTTTTTTATATCCGTCGTATACACGTTCCTTTTTGTCAGCACCGTAATTCTGACCGCAGAATGTTGCAAGAGAAGCGCAGAGTGTCTGATAAGGCTGGTGTACGATCTGCTCGATTCTGCTTGTTGTGGTAAATGCGGCAACCACTGTCGTACCGTATGCGTTAACCACACGCTGAAGAGCCATGGTGGATATTGCTATAAGCGCAAACTGCAAAGACATGGGAACACCTAGCTTTACAATTTTGGATATCATATTTGCAGAGATCTTAAAATCTGCTTTTTTCAATTTGAAATATGAGTTAAATAAAACCGCGTAGATTCCGCTTCCGAGTGCCGAGACAAGCTGGGCGATTACGGTAGCTATTGCAGCACCTCTTATACCCATGCCGAATCGATATACGAAAAGCAGATCAAGAATAATATTAATGATGGTGGATACTATCAAAAATATTAAGGGTGATACGGAATCGCCGAGTGCTCGAAGCATGGATGCGATAAAATTGTACATCGATACAAATAAAAGTCCGAGGCACATATATCTTACATACATTGTGGCTTCGGGAAGTATTTCGACCGGTGTGCTTAAAAGCTTCAAAAGCCAGGGCGCGCTTATATATCCGATGGTTCCGAACAAAAGAGGAACGATTAAAAGAATAAGACCGGTATTTACTATACAGTTTTTAACCTTCTCATCTTCTTTGGCGCCGTAATACTGCGAAGCGATTATTCCTCCGCCGCTTCCTATACCGTTACAGAGAGCGAAAAAGAGGAAGCTTATTGATCCCGAAGCACCGACTGCAGCCAAAGCATCAGGACCCACGCCTCTTCCGACGATTATTGAGTCGGCGAGATTGTATATCTGCTGAAAAACATTTCCTACAAGAGCGGGAAGCGAAAAAAGCAAAAGGTGCTTTACGGTGCTTCCGCTTGTCATATCTCTCGTTAATCCTTTCATGAAATTCTCCTTTATAATGTGTACAATCTGTTAATTTTCCGGATTCAAATTGTGTGTTTTTTTCAAATGTAATATACTTCTCTTTAGGGGAGCATTCTTCTTAAAATTTGACTTTTTATTTATCAGATTTTGTTAATTTGCGTGTTTTTTCGCATATCGGGGGAAAGACAAAAAATGATATCAAAAGAGTCGAAATATAAGAAGATTTGCATTGAATACAAGTGATAAAATAGGGGTAATTTATATGGATATGAGCCATTACGAATCCTATGGATTCGAAAATTACAGTGCGTTTAATTTGTCCACGGGATATAAGGAAAGAAATTACAAAATGCACTGGCATTCGTACGGTGAGTTTATTCTTGTCGGACCCGGAAAGACCAATATTTACACGGTCAATCAGAAAAAGTACAGCCTTGTTGAAGGGGACTTTGTTCTGGTGTGGCCGATGGAAATGCACGGAATAGAAGATGCGGACAGAGAGCATTCGATAGTCATACAGTTCAGCAATTCTTTTATGAGTTCGCTTTTCGATCTTCAAAGAATAATGCATTTTTACAGAAATCTTCATATTGTCTGCATCAATTCGCATCCGGAACTTGCCACCGAATTAAAGAAAATAACATTGGAGATGAAAGATATATTCTTTTCGGAAGAAAGCGATCGTGAACTTCGCTGTTGCATGCTTTTAATGAAGTTTATGCAGACTCTTGACGAGCACAGAAATGAGTTTGTTCCGGAGCTTGATCCCAAGGCGGTTAACGGTTACACGGATGATGTCATGCGACGCATGATGATGGTTACTGATTATATTAAGAACAATCTGACCGCGGATGATCTTTCTCAGGGTGCCATGGCTGAAAAGGCCGGCATCAGTAAGGATTATTTTTCGAGAATATTCAAAAATCTTACCGGTATGAATTACAGTAAATGGCTTAATACCGTAAGACTTGATAAAGCCATCGAACTTCTTTCTCAAAACGATATGACGCTTACGGAAGTTGCAATGCTGTCGGGATTCCAAAGCATCCCCAGCTTTAACAGGGTCTTCCGTGAGGATAAGGGTATGGCTCCCGGTGAATACCGTAACTTGTTTATTGGAGGTTAAACTATGAGTATTGATTTAAGCACTATGCCAAAGCTCGGATTCGGCCTTATGCGTCTCCCCGAAAATGACGGAGTTATAGACCACGAGCAGGTATGCCGCATGGTAGACGATTACATGAAGGCCGGTATGAATTATTTTGATACCGCGTATGTATATCACGGAGGCAAATCCGAAGCTGCTGCCAGAGAAGCGCTGGTTAAAAGATATCCCAGAGACAGCTTTATGATCGCGACAAAGCTTCCTGCATGGGAAATAAAAAAAGAAGAAGATATCGAAAGAATATTTAATGAGCAGCTTGAGAGGGCGGGAGTTGATTATTTCGATTTTTATCTTCTACATTCGATAGAAGACGGATCCAACTACGATACTTATGAAAAATATGATTGCTTTTCCTGGGGCCTTAAGAAAAAGGAAGAAGGAAAGATAAAGCATATCGGATTTTCATATCACGGAAGTCCCGAACTTCTCGTACAGGTTTTGGATAAGCATCCTGAGATGGAGTTTGTTCAGATTCAGTTGAATTACCTGGATAGAACAAATCCTGTTGTCAGATCGCAGGAACTTTACGATATATTGCTTGAAAGAAATATTCCCATTATCGTAATGGAACCCATTCGAGGCGGAATGCTTGCATCCTTTACTCCCGAGATTGAGGAGAAGATGAAGAAGGTTCATCCCGATAAATCCATCGCGTCCTGGGCGCTCAGATTTGTAGGTTCTCTTCCCGGAGTAATGACGATTCTTTCGGGTATGTCAAGCGAAGATCAGATGAAAGACAATATCGGAACATTCACGAATTTTGAGCCTATGACTAGTGAGGAATTCGCGATTGTCGATGAGGTCACATCGGACATTTTAAGCGTTCCGCAGATTGGATGTACCGCATGTAAATACTGTTGCGACGGATGCCCGATGCAAATCAGCATTCCCGATGTATTCAGAACCATCAATACGCTTCGCCGTTACCCCGATGACTGGAGATCGAAGAATTTTTATTCGGGAGTGGCACAAAGAGGCGGAAAGGCTTCGGATTGTATCGGATGCGGTCAGTGCGAGGGAGTATGTCCTCAGCATCTTCCCATTATCGAGCTTTTAAAAGAAGCAGCCGATATACTTGACAAGTAAGTTTGTTATAAGAATTTTCAATTGTGAAGATTGTTTGAATCTGTACTTATTTTCAGGGCTATATGGTATAATTAATAAGTGGTGTTAATCATATTAAATTATAAATAAAAGGAGGGAGCGAATATGGATATAGCTGCATTATCAATGGCCATGGCACAGCAAAAGACCATGGATGAAGTAGGAACCGCCATGCTTCGCAATGCACTCGACATGCAGGAAGATGTCGGAGCAGAAGTGGTTGAGATGATAGATTCTGCCGCAATGGAAAGAAGTATTAATCCCTCAGTAGGAGCATCAATAGATATTTCAGTTTAGTTTTCAGGAGGACATTATGGCTTGTTTTTTGGTACCGGGAACGGAAGCAATTGTTACTACAATCGTTACGGCAGTTGTTAAACACAAAGAGAAAAAACATTTAAAAGAAGCAAATATTGAAACAAAGGATATATCCGAAAAAATAGGAACAAATTTTTCTACCAAACTCGGATGGCTCAACAAGATGCTTTGGGGCGGAAGTGCTCTTCTTGCTTTTGAGCATGTTTGGCATGGTGAAGTAATCCCCGTATTTCCTTTCCTTACAGCGATAAGAGACGGCGAAGCGGCGGGAATGCTTCATGAAATAGGCACTGCCGGAGTTACCATGGCTGTACTTGTTACGGCTGCATGGGCAGGAATGGTTGCAGTTTCATCAATTATTGAAAAACGTCAGGCTCAAAACGAGGATACCAAGGAGGTTAAGGCATGACACTCCTTATAACCGTTTTTGCGGCAATTTTTGCTACATTAATCTGGTATAAGAATACTCCGGATAATTCCATGAGATACGGAACCCTTGCACTTATGTACTGGGGTGCTTCAATCATGTGGTTTGTGGATGCGATTTTCGAATATGCCGAGCTTGGTGCGGAATTCTTCACACCGGAAGCGGCTGATATGTTAAATGACGCATATCTCGGACTTTGTGTTGTTGCGCTCGGTCTCATCATCTGGATGATTACTTTGTTTATCAAAGATCCCAAAGGAGTTATTAAGAAAGCACTTTTAAAGAAAGGTGCCTGATTTTCCTGCATACAACTAAAACAAAAACCTCCCTCGGAGGTTTTTTGTATTTAAAAATATTAATTCGGAGGAATAAATGGAATTAAGAGAATTCTTTGAAGAACATCCTGAGGTTGCAATAGCTTTTTCGGGAGGATGCGATTCATCCTATTTATTATATGCGGCTTCAAAGTTCGCAAAAAGGGTAAAAGGCTATTTCGTCAAAACGGCATTTCAGCCTGATTTTGAATTGGAAGATGCAAAAAGATTTGCATCGGAATATTCGATTGATTTAAAAGTCATTCAATACGATGTCTTAAAAGACGAGGACGTTTGCGCCAATCCCGGAAACCGCTGTTATTTTTGCAAAAACAAAATAATGGGAGTTATTAAGGAAAATGCAAAAAACGACGGATTCGATGTTTTGCTTGAAGGCACCAATGCATCCGATGAAGAGACAGACCGCCCGGGGATGAAAGTGCTTGTCGAATTAAACATTCTTTCTCCCCTTCGCATGTGCGGCATCACAAAAGGAAATGTCTGGGAACGATCCAAGGAGGCCGGTCTTTTCACATGGGATAAACCGGCATATGCCTGCCTTGCCACGAGAGTGCCTGCGGGAACATATATTACGGGAGAGATTCTTTCGGATACGGAAAAGGCAGAGAACTTTTTGGCATCGCTCGGATTCTCGGATTACAGAGTAAGGTACAGGGACGGGAACGCGCTTATTCAGCTTGTCGGAGAACAGCATGAATTATACGAGAAAGAACGCGAAAAAATTGAGGCGGAGCTTGGAAAATATTATTCGACCATAAGCCTCGATCCGACTCCTAGATGGAAATCCGTTCACGAGTTTTAATCAAACAAATTAAGATTTGACATGCGTGAAATATTAAAAATCCGATAATAATATTGGATAAAAGATTAAAGATAAAAAGAATAAAAGTTAAAAAGATGAATAATGATATTTATAAAATTCTTGAAGATGTAAGAGATGGAAAAGTTTCCGTAAAAGAAGCCGAGACATTGATTAAAAGCGAACCTTTTGCGGATATTGATTTTGCAAAAATCGATCTTCAAAGAAAAAACAGGCAGGGCGCGGGCGAAGTAATTTACGGTGCCGGTAAAACTGCCGAACAGATTAAACTAATAGTTGAGAAGATGCTCGAAAAACAACACGACGGAATATTGATTACAAGACTGTCGGAAGAAAAAGCAGAGAGCCTAATAAAAGATTTTCCCGTGTTTAAGTATTACAAAGAAGCTCGTATAGGAATCGTCGGCGATATGAGAAAGCCTGACGGAATAGGAAAGATTCTTGTTGTTACCGGAGGCACCAGCGACATACCCGTTGCCGAAGAGGCTGCGCTTACCGCGGAGTTTTTGGGCAACGAAGTTGAGAGAGTATATGACGTCGGTGTTGCGGGAATTCACAGACTCTTTTCCAATCTTGATTCCATTATGGGAGCATCGGTAATAATAGCGATTGCGGGTATGGAAGGTGCACTTGCAAGCGTAATAGGCGGCCTTGCGGACTGCCCCGTTATAGCTGTTCCGACAAGTGTTGGGTACGGTGCTTCGTTCGAGGGACTTACGGCACTTCTTTCAATGCTTAATTCCTGCGCCGCAGGAGTAAGCGTTGTAAATATAGACAATGGTTTCGGAGCAGGATTTAGCGCAAGTCGCATCAATCATATGGGAGGTTCGAATGAAAACACTTTATCTTGATTGTTCCATGGGAGCAGCGGGAGACATGCTTCAGGCTGCATTATATGAATTATTGGACGATAAGGAAGCGTTCATTGAAAAGGTAAATGCACTCGGCCTTGAAGGTGTAACTGTTAAGCCCATTCCCATGACCAAATGCGGAATTCTCGGCACTCATATGGATGTGCTCGTAAACGGTGAGAGCGAAGGAGAGATGCAGGAGGCGCACGAACATCATCATGACCATGATGAGCATCACCACGATCACGATCATGAGCATGAAGAACACAATCACGACCACCATCATGACCATGAACACAGCTACGACGACCACAATCACGAACACATACACAGCCATGATGATCATGACCATCATCACGAACATCACCATCATCATGCCTCGATGAAAGATATAGAGAACATCATAGACGGCCTTAAAGTTTCCGAAACGGTTAAAGCGAATGCGAAAAAGGTTTACGCTTTGATAGCAGAAGCAGAAAGCCATGCGCACGGCGTGGATGTAAGCGAGATTCACTTCCACGAAGTGGGCACATTGGATGCCATCGCAGATGTTACGATTAACTGCATGCTTTTGGAAGAATTAAAGCCCGAGAGGATAGTGGCTTCACCTGTAAATGTCGGAAGCGGCCATGTGCATTGCGCTCACGGAATACTTCCCGTGCCGGCACCTGCTACCGCTTATATTTTAAGAGACATTCCGATGTATTTAGGCCATATAAAGAGCGAACTTTGTACTCCGACAGGTGCCGCTCTTCTTAAGAAATTCGTTGATTCATTCGGCGAAATGCCTGTTATGACTGTAGGTAAAATCGGATATGGAATGGGCAGAAAAGATTTTGAGCAGGCCAATTGCGTAAGGGCATTCCTTGGAGATACCAAAGAAGACAGCGAGATGATAGTTGAATTATCCTGCAATGTGGATGACATGACACCCGAAAAAATCGGATTTGCCACAGAAGAATTCTTAAAGTCGGGAGCACTCGAAGCTTATACGATTCCCGTTGGAATGAAAAAATCAAGACCCGGCATTCTTCTTAGCGTAATTTGCAGAGAAGATAAAAAAGATACAATGGTCGAACTTATCTTCAAACATACCACCACACTTGGGATACGTGAGAATGTAAGCCGTCGTTATGCCTTGAAAAGAGAAATAATTACCAAAGATACGAAATTTGGAAACATCAGAATCAAACGCTCCGAAGGTTATGGCGTTACAAGAGAAAAGATTGAATACGAAGATCTCGCAAGGATTGCGAGAGAAGAAAACATTTCGATTGAGGAAGTTGAAAGCCTGCTTGCAGACAAATGAAAACTCCTGACAGGGATGTCGCAAGGCTGTTTTGAAAAGCATATGAATTGAATTAATTTAAAATTAATTTTCGGCGCAGAAAAGAGGGGATTGATTTGGGCGAAAACATATTAACGAACAAATTAAAAATCACGGGTCTTTTGGTTTATTTTATTGTTATTTTTACAGAAAGACTTCTGGCAGTGATTTTAAGTTTTCATCACGGCGGTGTATATGCTCTTGATTCGGGCAATTATTTTAATTACATTACTTATTGCATAACGGTATTAAGCTTAATTGTCGGTGTGGCGCTTTCCGTCAAACCGTTTTTCGGATTGCTTAAATCACTTTTTTCCAAAGAATTATATCCCTTTGAAGAGAACTACAAATCGATAGTTATTGCTGCTATGGCTTTCCTTTACGGAGGCATGATGCATACGGGATTTACAATCGCGCCGGTTCAGTTTATCGCATATGGCTTTTTGATTGCATCCATGATTGTAAGGACTGTCGAAAAGTGCAGGGGAGACAAAGCCAAAAGCTTTTCGTCCATAGTATCGGTCATATATTTAACACTTTTTTCGATGACCGTTCCCGTCTGCTATATAGCACTTAAGCTCGGCGCACTTACCATACCTTTTTACATTGCGGAATTTGCGGCAGCAATAATCCTGATTCCCGTATTCGGATTGATGCTTTTTAAGTTTTTCAAAGAAGGAGTAACAAGCTTTTCTTTTATCAATCCGCTCGTTATGCTTGTTTTATCGGGTTCAGCGGTGGCGCTTAAATGGAGTGAAGAGATAAATGCATTTGTTTTGATTTTCATGATTTTGACTTTAGTTTTTTATCTTATTTTCGGAATCCTTGCAGGTAAGAAAAATAAATAGTAAAATAGAGTTTGAATAATGAGAAAATGAAAATGGGGGAAGATTTTTTGAATTATCAGGCTTTTGTAGATACAATCAATAAGATTGCATGTATTATATCGGTTAAGCTTAATCCGGATGGCACAAAAGGGGAACCGTGCATCGAAGCAGCCAATGATAAGTATCTTGAATCCGTCAATGTTGACAGGAAGGACTTCGTTGCGGGTCGTCCTTATTATGAGTATATATATAAAAGTATAGCGTTCGAAGGGTTATCGTACAGGAGCTTTTCGGGCAATATATTGCTTCATAATTATGTATATGATGAAAACTTAAATGGCTGGCTGGATAATTATTTCATACCGTTGGTTTCAGACAGAGAAGACGTTCAATACGGACTTTTCACGTATGACATGACACCTGAGGCAGATCCGGATAAAGTAAGCGATGTTACACCGGCAGCTGCTGCAAGTGCAATAAAAACCAGCATAACTTTAAGGGAAAATTCCGATTTTGAAGCAGCAATACAAAAAGTAACGGAAAACATAAGAAAAGACTGTAAAGCTACCGGATGTGCCATTATTCTGGCAGATTTTGAGAGCAAAACTTTTGATTTCGTTGCGCAAAGTTTAAAGCTGGATGAGAATGAAAAAATTCCCGAAGATTTTGATGAGAATTCGTTCTTCAATGTAATCGAAAGATGGGATGCGTTAATCGCCGGCGGTAATTGTTTTATGGCGATTGACAATCTTGATAACGTCAAGCTGAAAAACAAGGAATGGTATGACTCGATGGTGATGATGGGAATAAAAAATATTGCCCTTTATCCGTTGAGAACAAACGGTGAGACAATCGGTTATTTCTGGGTTACCAACTTTGATACTTCCAATATGCTTCACACCAGACAAACGCTTGAACTGACATCGTTTCTTTTGGCTTCCGAAGTCAGCAACAGACGACTTTACAAGCAGATGGAAAAGTTAAGTGTAATGGATTTGCTGACGGATACATACAATCGCAATGCGATGAACAACAAAATCTCCGATATTGTTGCAGGCAAGTATCAGATAAACAATCCTTACGGTGTCGTCTTCATCGATATGAACGGGTTAAAGACCATAAACGACAGCGAAGGACATATAGCAGGTGACACTCTTCTTAAAGAAACTGCGGATGTTTTGAAATCGACGTTTGCAGGATGTGATATTTACAGAGTCGGCGGTGATGAATTCCTTGCGATTGTCGAAGACAAAACGGAAGATGAATTCAACCGTATGATTGAAATAATTCGTGAAGCCTCCAATAAGTCCGAAACGTTAAAATTTGCAATCGGTTCATGCTACGAAGATGCTTCGTTTGATATAAGAAATGCGATGCATGAAGCTGATGTAAAGATGTATGAGGATAAGGCAAAGTTTTACAATATGCATCCGGAGAAATCACGAAGAAAAGAATAATTATAAAAAAAGTACCGACCTTCGAATCGAAAGAAGGTCGGTTTTACTTTAACTTTTATTCTTCACTTTTCCAGGGATTGCCGGGATCGGTATCCGTGGGGTCCCATCCGCGTCTGGGGTCGTTTCCGTCAATTCTTATTGGTTCCGGTTTTCCAAGAGGTCCGGGGTTGTCGGGATCGTCATAGATTTCTACTATGGTACCCGCTTCACAATTTTCATATATCCACTGTGCATCAACTTCGGCAAGACGGATGCATCCATGAGAACATACAGTACCGAGTCTGTTGTATTCTCCCCAAAGGAGAGTATCCGGGGATTTCTTGTAATACATTACGGAGTGAAACCAGATATGACCGGTAATTCTTCTTGCATACTGTCCGACTGTTCCTTCTTCGAACTGAAGCCATCTGGCACTTCCTCCGAGAGAGAACGAACCGATCGGAGTGGCATTTCCGCTTGAGCAGACCATGGCTTTGTAAGGAACCGTATAGTTACCGTTTTCATCTTTTGAATAAATCGTAACGGTACATGCACGACGGTTTATTTTTATGTAATATGTCGCATCACCCGTTAAAACCTTTGGAGGTGCAGTCGCATTTACAACCTGACCTTCGAATGCCATACGGCCTTCTTTTTTGCCGTATTTTTTGTAGTGATTGTAAAGCTGATTTTCATTGGTTCCGAATACGGCTACGACATCGGGATATGCAGCGGCATAAAAAGCTGCATCAAAAAGTGTTTTGTCTTTCATGACTTTTACACTTCCGACTGTCTCCGTACTTCCGGTGCAGGCTCTGCCTTCCGTGCGGCCGTACTTTTCGTAGTGAGCCCAGAGATCTTTTTCATTGTAACCGAATGCTGCTTTCAAATCGGGATACGTATCGGCATAATATATCGGATCGAATACGGTTCCGTCCGGCATGTTAAGCGGTGCGGCTTTGACGGTTGCTTTAAGAGAAAGCAGGAGACCGAAAGCCAGGATTAAAAGCAGCAGAGGTCTTAGACCAAACAGTTTTTTCATCATTTACTCCTTTGTTTACACATTTTCCTTCATTTTCTTTTTCCGTTCATACATTTTCGCATCGGCTTCCCTGAAGGCTTCCTTAACGCTTCTGCTTCCTACCGTAAAGTCTGAATAACCGATTGCGACACTTAAAGGTATTTCAAGTTTCTTGCTTTCGTTGTATTTTGCAATTTTCTCGTAGAGCGTATCCAGATCGTCGAGGAATTTAAGATCCACACTTAAAAGATCGGAAATAATCAAATATTCATCGCCGCCCATTCTGAAGCACGTTCCGTTTTCGCCGAAGGATTCTTTAATGAATTTTGCGAGTGTTTTTATGTATTCGTCACCTATTAAATGACCGTGCGTATCATTGACTTCTTTAAGGCCGTTCATGTCGAGCATTACGAATGTATAGTGCTCGCCTTCGGGAAGCGTTGAATCAAGGAATTTGTTGTAATATTCTCTGTTGTAAAGTCCGGTCAGAGAATCCGTGTATGCCATTTTTTCCATAATTTCCGCATACTGTCCTTTACGGCTTAATTCAGAGATGCTTATGAATTCATATGTACAGCAGACGAAAATAAATATATAGAGAATTATATGATAAATGGGAGTTCCGCCGTATGATCTTGGCTGAATCCTGTATTTTACAAGTTCCGACAAACCGATAATGAGAGGAAGCAGGAAAGTAGCCGCAAGGATTATATGTACTCCTCTCGGAAGCTTCTTTTGGATGATGCTCTTAATATAGAGAATAAGAGAATAAACCACAGTGGCTCCGAGGATTATATGGCTTACGATTAAAAGTTCGTGATAATCCTTTATCTTAAGTGAAGTCAAAAGAATCTGCATAAGCAGGTTTATCGATGAAAGCAAAGCAACTATAATGCCTGCTTTTGATTCCTTGTTATTGGTAATAAATGACGCGAATAAAACCGTCGGAAGAGGAAGTATTGCGAGCATCATGTAATCCACGAAATGCACTGCTATCGGTGCACTTGCAAGAAGAGAAAAGAATGTGGTTTCGCATGAAATCCAGATGGAGCAGACCATTGCGAAAGTGCCCATGCTGATGATTTCATATCTTCTGTCACCGAAATGTTTGCCGGCAATTCCAAGGATAAATGCGACTACGCCAAGCGCCATTGCCAATGCACAAAGAAGGAATTCCATTGTGTTTCTTCTTAACTCTTTAATCAAAAAAGAATTGCCGTTGGAGATGGAAATATCCTTGATGAATCCGGGAGTGGAAGTGTAGAGGTTATCCACCACGATTTTTAATGTCGCATCATCGTAGAGTGAGGGAAGGGAAATCACATGCGGATACACACCGTAGGATTTTCCGAATACTCTTGGCGGATTGGGGTGATAATTGTATATGACATTACCGTCCAAAATTACGGTAAAGTAGATGTTTTTGCTGTAAAAACAAAGGGATTTGTTGTTGATCAGACTGCCTTTTTCGATTTTCTTTTGAATGACAAAATTACTGTCGGATACGAAGTTGTCGAAATCAACGCTTTCACCGTTTTCGTAATACCAGTTTTTGTCAAAAGGCTTGGATGAATTGTCGTAGAGGGAGTAATTTTTGTTGGCAAGGGCGTAAATTAAAACAAAGCAAATAAAAACTGCTATGACCAGGCAGTAATAAAATCTGGAATCCAGATATATTTTCTTTTCCTTGTTTGAATCTTCCACGAAATTAACCCTTAAAATAACCTAAAAAACAGTCCCTTTTGTGCGAACAATTCTACCATAAAAGAAGGCTGTTTACAATTATCGTGAGCCATAAACGCGCCCTTTTTTATTTTAAATAAGAAATAAACACCGAAAGCAAAGGACAAGAAAAGGACGTTCGTAGACTCTTAATCTTAATTATGATATTATTAAATATCTGCATTTTAAAATAAAGAATCAAAGCATTTTTTATGCGAGCGGAGTAAAAAATGGAACAAAGACCTATACTTAAAAACAGAATTTATCTTTATCTTACCGAATTCTTTGCGGGAATGTCGGTTATGGCGGTTGAACTTGGAGCCAGCAGACTTTTGGCACCTTATTTCAGTTCTTCTCAGATTGTGTGGACCATTATAATCGGTACCATAATGATAGCCATGGCTCTCGGCAATATTTACGGCGGAAGAAGCGCCGACAGGAATCCTAATCCCGACAGACTTTATGCGAGAATTATCATTGCCGCGGTATGGATTGCGTTGATACCCGTTCTCGGAAAATATGTCATCGTGCTTATCTCGGGAATTCTGATTTTTGCCGTAAACAACAATTTCCTTATTATTGCGGGATTCGTTGCATGCATGGTCATTTTCGTGTTCCCTCTTTTCCTTCTGGGTACGGTTACTCCGTCGTTGGTAAAATTCACGGTCGATAATCTCGATAACAACGGAAAACTCGTCGGCAATTTAAATGCGGCCAATACAATCGGAAGCATTATCGGAACATTTATTCCGACATTTGTAAGCATTCCGGCGGTCGGCACATCGATTACGTTTTTGATTTTCGCCGGCATTCTTCTTATTCTCTCGGCCGTATATTTTATATCATCGAAAATCAGCATGAAAAAGATAAAAAGACTTCCTGCGGGAATGATCATTTTCCTTTTATGCTGCGTATTCGGATACAAAAGCAATTTTGCTTTCTGGCAGGGCAATCTTTTGTACGAAGGAGAGTCCATCTACAATTATCTTCAGGTTTATGATGATGACAGAGCGGTGTATTTTTCAACAAATGTTCTCTTTGGAATCCAGTCGGTCTATCTTAAAGAAAAAGGCCTTACGGGATTTTATTATGATTATGCAATGGCTGCGCCTTTCATGGCGGGAGTTAATGAAAAGGATGCCATGGACATTCTGATTCTCGGTAACGGAACAGGCACCTTTGCAACACAGTGCGAAAGATATTTTGACAAAGACTTGAATATAACAGGCGTCGAAATTGATGAAAAAATCACCAAGCTTGCGAAGGAATATTTCGAACTTCCCGACAACATTGATGTCATAACCTACGACGGCAGAGCTTATTTAAATGCGACAGACAAAAAGTATGATGTGATTATGGTGGATGCTTATCAGGATATTACGATACCGTTTCAGATGTCTTCGGTGGAATTCTTTACATCCGTTAAAGATCATTTAAAAGACGACGGTGTAATGGTTGTCAACATGAACATGAAGAGCAATCAGGAAGGCGGTATCAACGAATATTTGTCGGATACCATCTGCTCGGTTTTTTCAGAGGCTTATTATGCAGATACTTCCGCAATCGGCAATAGAGAATTCTTTGCATCAAACAATCCTTCAATGCTTAACGAATTCAAAGAGAATATTGATAAGGAAGAGGATGAGGAACTCACATGGATGATGGGCCTTGTATCCGACAGACTGGTTCCTTACGAAGCGGGCGATCTGGTAATGACCGATGACAAGGCACCCGTGGAACTTCTCGGAATGAAAGCTGTAGACGAACTCATACAGACGGAACTTGCTTATTACAAGGATATTTTTAAGGAAGGCGGTATCAAGGCCGTTATTGAAAACCTGTAAATACACGGGGAAATAAAAATGACACAGGAAGAAAAATTCACCAAAATGACGACGGAACCGGTACAGTCTCTCGTCGGAAAGCTTGCAGTACCGACGATTTTAAGCATGCTTGTTACGTCGTTTTACAACATGGTGGATACATATTTTGTAGGAAAAATAAATACTTCTGCATCGGGTGCGGTAGGAGTCGTATTTTCGCTTATGGCGATTATCCAGGCATTCGGCTTTATGTTCGGACACGGCTCGGGCAATTTCCTTGCAAGGAAGCTTGGAGAGCAAAAGCAGGAAGAAGCGGAAAGAATCGCCAATGCTGGATTTGTTTTTGCATTTTCGTTTGGAATCATTCTTGCGGCGGCAGGCCTTTTGAATCTTGACAGACTTGCGTACCTTCTCGGTTCGACCGATACCATACTTCCGTATGCGCGTTCCTATATGGGACCGATCCTTGTCGGTGCGCCCTGGATGATGGCTTCGATTGTTTTAAACAACGAAATCAGATATCAGGGCAATGCCAAGACGGCGATGTTTGGAATCATGGCGGGAGCGGTTATTAACATTGCGCTCGACCCGATCCTTATTTTCGGATTTAACCTTGGAATTATGGGTGCTGCTATAGCCACGATTTCCGGACAGCTGATAAGCTTTATCATTCTTCTTTTTACTACAAGAAGAGCCGGAAACATAAGGATTACCTTAAAGAAAAATCCTTTTGCTTTCGAATATCTTTGGGAAATAGTTTCAGGCGGTCTCCCTTCTCTTTTCAGACAGGGACTTGCAAGTATTTCCGCCATAATGTTAAACGTGGTTGCCAAAAGAGTTGCGGGACCTGTCAACGCTGATGCCGTTATTGCCGGCATGTCGATAGTCGGAAAAATAAGCATGTCATTAAATTCAACCGTTATCGGATTCGGCCAGGGATTCCAGCCCGTATGCAGTTTCAATTACGGAGCGGCCAAATACAGGAGAGTAAAAGATGCGTTTCTTTTCTCCGTAAAAGTTTGCGCGGGACTTATGCTTGTTGTCGGAGCAATCTGCTTTATCTTTGCGCCTTACATTGTGGCCCTTTTCAGAAAAGAAGATGCCATGGTAATCGAAGTAGGTTCTTTTGCACTTCGGACACAGTGCGTCACATATGTTTTCGGTGTATGGATAATACTTACCAACATGCTTTTGCAGGCTTCGGGAAGAGCGTTCGGTGCGACCGTGATTTCATCCTGCAGATCCGGTCTTTGCTTTATACCGGTTATCATGATTCTTCCGGTTTTCTTTGGACTTACCGGAGTACAGATTTCTCAGGCGGTGGCCGATATGATAGCATTTTGCATCTCGCTTTTCGGGGGACTTTATTTCCTTAACAAACTCATGAAAATGGAAGAGCAAAACAATCAAAACCAACTTGATGGGGCAAATGAAAAAGAGGTATAATTAAGAGGTTAAAAAGGGAGGTTTATTATGACAATTTCAAATGATATCAAATACGCAGGTGTTAACGATCACAACATAGATCTTTTTGAAGGTCAGTACGATGTTCCAAACGGCATGGCGTACAATTCATACGTGATTTTGGATGAGAAAATCGCGATTATGGATACCGTTGACAAGAACTTCACGCATGAGTGGCTTGACAATCTGGCCAATATTCTAGAAGGAAGAAAACCCGATTATCTTGTGGTTCAGCATATGGAACCCGATCATTCCGCAAATATTGTTAATTTCGCAAATGCGTATCCCGATGCGACAATAGTTTCTTCATCCAAGGCATTCACGATGATGAAGAACTTCTTCGGAAAGGAATTTGAAGACAGAAGAATCGTAGTTGCCGAGGGCGATACGCTGTCTCTCGGAAAGCATACTTTAAACTTCGTGGCAGCGCCAATGGTTCACTGGCCCGAAGTTATCATGACTTATGATTCATATGACAAGGTACTTTTCTCCGCTGACGGATTCGGCAAATTCGGTGCTCTTGATGTCGAGGAAGACTGGGCATGCGAAGCCAGACGTTATTATTTCGGAATCGTCGGCAAATACGGCGCACAGGTTCAGGCGGTTCTTAAGAAAGCAGCGGGACTTGAGATTAATACAATATGTCCTCTTCACGGACCTGTATTAAATGAGAATTTGGGTTACTATCTTAACCTTTACAATATATGGTCATCCTACGGTGTGGAGACTGACGGCATTGTAATCGCATACACATCCGTATATGGTCATACAAAGAAAGCGGTAGAAATTCTCGCTGAAAAATTAAAAGCCAACGGCTGTCCAAAAGTGGCTGTTACGGATCTTGCAAGAGACGATATGGCAGAGGCTGTGGAAGACGCGTTCAGATACGGAAAAATCGTTCTTGCAACCACCACATACAATGCTGAGATTTTCCCTTTCATGAGAGAGTTTATCAATCATCTTACTGAGAGGGGATTCAAAAATAAAACGGTCGGACTTATCGAAAACGGTTCCTGGGCACCTCTTGCCGCAAAGACAATGAGGAGCATGCTCGAAGGCTGCAAGAACATTACATTTACGGATACCACGGTTAAGATTCTTTCCGCATTAAATGACGAAAGCATGGCTCAGATTGATGCCCTTGCAGATGAGCTTTGCATGGACTACAAAGCAATCAAAGAAGAGACTGCCAACAAGAACGATTTGACGGCACTCTTTAAAATCGGATACGGCCTTTATGTTGTTACATCCAATGACGGAAAGAGAGATAACGGTCTTATAGTCAACACGATTTCACAGGTTACCAATTCACCCAACCGTGTGGCTGTATGCATCAACAAAGACAATTATTCGCACCATGTAATCAAGCAGACGGGAATCATGAATGTTAACTGCCTTTCCGTGGAAGCTCCTTTCTCGGTATTTGAAAACTTCGGATTCCAAAGCGGAAGAAACGTGGATAAATTTGCCAACGAAGAAAGCGTGGTTCGTTCGGACAACGGCCTTGTATTCTTATCAAAATACATCAATGCATTCATGTCTCTTAAGGTTGAGCAGTACGTGGATCTTGATACTCACGGAATGTTTATCTGTACCGTTACCGAGGCAAGAGTTCTTTCTGATAAAGACACCATGACTTATACATATTATCAGTCAAACGTTAAGCCCAAGCCCGAGACGGAAGGCAAGAAGGGCTACGTATGCAAGGTATGCGGATATGTTTACGAAGGAGATGAACTTCCCGATGATTTCGTATGCCCTCTTTGCAAACACGGCGCAGCCGATTTTGAACCCATTGGATAAATAACGGATTGATTAGGTGGTAAAATATGGCACTTAAGATAGTTCGAAACGATATTACCAAGATGGCCGTTGATGCTATAGTCAACACCGCCAACAAGAGAGTGACTGTCGGTGAAGGCTGTGACAGCGCAGTTTACGATGCGGCAGGATACGACGAACTTCTTTCATACAGAAAAGAAAAAATAGGAGAGGTCTCAGAGGGTGATGTGTTCATTACTCCGGGATTCAATCTTCCTGCCAAAAATATAATTCATGCAGTGAGCCCCTGCTATATCGACGGCAATTCCAAAGAGGAAGATAAACTGCGAGGATGCTACAGGAAAGCTTTAAAACTTGCGGATGAAAAAGGGATAAAGAGCATAGCATTTCCTCTTATTTCTACGGGAAGTTTCGGCTATCCCAAGGAAGAGGGACTTCGAATAGCACTCGATGAAATCAATTCGTATCTGATTAAAAAAGACAAAGAGATTTATCTTACCGTATTTGACAGCGAATCCGTTTCACTCGGCAAAAAAGTCACTTCGGAATTAAAAGAATACATAAGCAACAATTATGTTGAAGAAGCCAATTTAAATGAGTATTCGGGAACACTCGCAGGAAAAGCTCCTACCGAGATATCCGAAGATTTGTTTTTCAACAGAACTTCAGCAAGGCTCACAGCTCAAAACTATCTTGGAGAAGAGCAGGAAAAGAAAGCAAAGAAAAGGAACGGTTTGTTCTCCGGTTTAAAGAGAGGAGCAAAAGAAACCGGCTCACAGGCCGAAGCTCATCCCGGAAACGCAATGCCTTCTTTTGGCATGAGCTGTTCCATGGCAAGAGAAATCGAGCCTTCGGGAGATATCGAAGAAGAGTCATTGGCTGAAGATGCTTTTGATTATGATGATATCCAGGCTGAGATTTCGGATGCCCTGAAAGAAAGGATGAAGCATCTTACGGATACTTTCTCGGAATATCTTTTGTATTTAATCGCTCAAAAAGGCTTAAGCAATGCCGATGTTTATAAAAGAGCGATCGTGGATAAAAAAGTATTTTCAAAGATTAAAAACAATCCCAATGCTCATCCTCAAAAGATTACGGCACTTTGCCTTTGCGTCGGGGCGGGACTTAATCTTGATGAAACCAAGGATTTGCTCGCACGTGCGGGATATGCGCTGTCTCCGTGTGATAAGACGGATATTATTTTTTCATATTTCATAGAAAACGGAATATACGATATGATCGAAATAGATATTCAGCTTGAAGAACACGGTTTGAGTTATTTGATTGATTAATTTTGCAGGTCGCTTTGCAGGCGACCTGTTTTTTAATTTTGTCCTGTATTATAGGCTCATCAAAAGAAAACAAAAAGATGAGGGAGGACAAAATTATGAAAAAAGGTTTAACGGAAATAGTTTTTATTCTTGATCGAAGCGGATCAATGAGCGGACTTGAGGCAGATACAATCGGGGGCTTCAACTCGATGATCGAAAAACAGAGAAAAGAGGACGGCGAAGCGGTTATTTCGGCAGTGCTTTTCGACGATGCGACGGATGTTATTTACGACAGAGTCGATCTTAAAAAAATCGAAAAGATGACAGACAAACAGTATTACGTAAGAGGCTGCACGGCACTCCTTGATGCAATGGGCTCGGCAATTCACCACATCGGAAACGTTCATAAGAGACTTAAAAACGACTGCCCCGAAAAGACAATCTTTATCATTACAACCGACGGCATGGAAAATGCGAGCAGAAGATACAATTATGCCAAGGTAAAGAATATGGTCGAGAGACAGAAGGAAAAATACGGATGGGAATTCTTATTCCTCGGTGCGAATATTGATGCAATCAAAGAAGCTTCAAGATTCGGCATTTCCGCCAGCAGAGCAGTGGAATATACCTGCGACAGCATGGGCACGAGCTTAAATTACCAAGTGCTTTCCAAAACCGTATCGAAGATGAGAAAGTGCGAAGGAGCCAAGGCTATGAGCTGCATGATGGATTCGGAAGACTGCTTTGAAGAAATAAGACGCGATCATGCTGAAAGAGGATAATCGTCAAGCGTTGCATCGCTTTTCATCACTTATTGAGTTTGAAGGCAAAAAAAGGTATAATTGAGTGCGAAAGTTTTATGGCTTTCGCACTTTTTTGCGCAAAGGATTATGTTTTGAAAAAGGCTTTGATTAGAAATCTTATAATTCTTTTGATTATGCCCGCGGCAGGTTTTCTTCTCCTGCTTTTGGTTCATTTGCTCCCGACGCTCTCCATGAAATCAAATGTATATTCCTCCATAGATACAATTGAAGCCGAGTGTTTTGATGAACTTTTGGTTGATGAATACAAAGCTACGTTAAGCGGCAATTTTACGGATTGCCTTATGCTTCATTATGCGATATATGACGGAAATCATTCCGCCATCGAGCAGATGATAAACATGTATCGAAGCGAATCCGACCCCGAAGAAGAATGGTGGCCGGGCCGCTCTCTTCTTGATTATTTAAACGGAGTAAGCGTAGCCAAAGAAGTGTCCTATCCGAGATACTGGCACGGATACCTTGTATTTTTAAAGCCGCTTCTTTTGTTTACATCACTTAATTCCTTAAGACTTTTCAATGCGGGATTTGAACTTTTGCTGCTTTCTTTGATACTTGTGGCATTTTCAAAAAAAGGATATTCAAATGTTGCCCTCTCCTTTGCGGCATCGCTTCCTTTTATGTTTTTCTTTTCTTCGTTTTCTTCGCTTTCTTTAAGCATATGCCTTTACATTTTGCTTTTCGAAATGCTTATAATATCAAACTTTAATGATAAACTTTGCGAAAAAGAAAGATATACCGCATTCTTCCTTATAGCCGGAAGCGCAACATCATTTTTTGATTTTTTAACATATCCTTTGGTGACACTTGCAATTCCTCTTATAGCCGTAATCGGGATGAATGAAAAAAAGATTTCCAAATCTTTCGTTTCGTTAATAAAGCATTCGGTATTCTGGGTAATCGGATATGTCTTTATGTGGGCATCCAAATGGTTTATCGGCGCAGCATTTTTGGGAAAAGGAGCCTTTACGGATGCATTGAGTACAATATCCCAAAGAACATCAGCCTCGGATCAGGGGAGACTTGCAGGATATGCAAAAGTGTTGAAATTAAATCTCTCGCCCTATTTTAACAGAGCCTTTGCTTTGATTTTACTTATTATTCTTGTAATCATCGCGGCGGGAATTATTAAAACAGGCATACTAAAATCTTTTGCGGGATTTGTAAAAAGCATTCCTCTGCTTTTAATCGGCATAACGCCTTTTGTCTGGTGGTTTGTCACATCGAATCATTCCATGGAGCATTGGGTATTTACCTGCAGGATTTTCTCGATTTTCGTATTTGCCGTATTCTTTGTCCTGACAAGGAATTTGGATACTTCCAAAAAGAAGGATTGACCGGAGTTTTTTGATGAAAAAAAGAAAGAGAAGATATTCGACAAAAAATATATTATTTATCTATTCGGCCATGATTCTTATCGTTGCCGTTATTTCTTTTGCAGTTTCCATGTATTTTTCCGGCAACATCAAAGCCGCAAGACACGCCGGAGATGTAAAGGACAGTCAGGCAGGGCAGGATACCGATGTCGCACTGGATAAATATTATGTCATGATTACATCAGACAGAGATCTGGATTTCTGGAAATCCGTGTACGAAGGTGCCAGGGAAGAAGGACTGAAAAAAGGTGTAAGAGTCGAAATGATCGGAGACAATCTTTCTGAAAGCTACAGCGAGATTGAACTTATGGAAATTGCAATCGCATCGAAGGTTGACGGCATAATAGTCTATGCCGACGAGAGTCTGGAGATGCGAACACTCATAGACGAAGCTGTAGGCAAAGGAATCCCGGTTGTTACCGTATACGGCGATAATGCCAACTCTTCGAGAATATGCTATGTCGGCGTCGGAAGCTACAACCTCGGACGCGAATACGGCAAACAGATCGTTAAGATTGCAAGAGAGACCGAATTGTCAAATACCACGGCATCCACGCATATGAATGATGTCATAAGAGTTGTGGCTTTGATTAACTCATATTCGGACAATGCCAACCAGAGCCTTGTGTGGTCCGGTATTCAAAGTACTGTAATGTCCGACAACAATACCCAGATTCAGATAGAACTGACACAGGCTTATGTGGATAACAGAAATACTTTTACCACGGAAGAATCAATCCGAGATATTTTCAGATCCGAAGAAGCCCCCGATGTAATCATTTGTTTAAATGAGACTGATACCAATTGCGTTTATCAGTCACTTGTCGATTACAACAAGGTAGGTAAAGCATCGATTCTCGGATATTACGATTCCGAGAGCATATTAAAGGGTATATCGCGTAATGTTATTTATTCGACGATTTCGGTTGATACTCACCAGATGGGAGTATATTGCGTCGATGCGATCAAAGAGTACGAAGAGACCGGCAATATCAGTCAGTATATGCCTGCGGACATTACACTCATTGATAAAAACAATGTATCCGATTATCTTAACGAGACTGAGGAGGTGACTGAATGAAAGAAAAGCATTCAAGACCCACGGTCTCGCTGCAGTTAAAACTAAGCGGTATATTCATTTTGGCAAGCGTTCTGATTTTTATCGTTAACGGTGTGCTTATCATCGGTATCAACAGAATGACCGAAGAAATGGACTCGGTTTACCGCGACAACTTAAAACTCAACGAACTTGCCGTTTCCATTTCCGAAGTGCAAAACAGCATGACGGATTATCTTAATACCAAGACTACCGATTCGCTTGAAAGATACTTTAAGAGCGAACAGGATTATCACAAACTCATCGGCGAACTTAACAATGAGGTTACGGGCGACTATTACGATCTTATGGAAAAAAACATAAGAAACATGTCGGAAGAATACCTGACAACCACAGGTTATGCCATTGAAGCCAAGCGTGGACGAAATGTAGAAAAGTACAGTGTGGAATATGACAAGGCCTGCAGACTGTACAATTATATAAATACATATATCAACAGCCTTAACAACGAACGATTCAAAAGCAACTCCTCAAACTTCTCGGAATTGATATCGGCGTTCAGAATTTTTGAGACCGTTACTTTCATTGTAATGTTCGGCGTTGTTGTAGGAAGTTCATTCTTTGTTATCGGATTTACGTCTTCGCTGATCGATCCCGTCAGAAAACTTGCCAAGTCTGCGGATGAAGTCGCAAAAGGAAATTTTGAAATCGAAACCATCGAAATCATTTCCGGCGATGAAATAGGTGTCGTTACAGGTGCTTTTAACAAGATGGTTGTCAGCATAAGGCAATACATTGAACAGATAAAAGAGAACATGGAATACGAGAGAAGCATGCAGGAGAAGGAGCTTAGAATCGAAGCTACTTTGAAAGAGGCTCAGCTTAAATATCTTCAGACGCAGATTAACCCGCACTTCCTCTTTAATACTCTTAATGCCGGTGCGCAGCTTGCCATGATGGAAGAAGCGCAGAGAACTTACGATTATATTCAAAACACTGCGGAGTTTTTCAGATATAATGTAAGAGAAGGAAACACCACGGTTCATCTTGCCGATGAGATCAATCTTATCGATCATTACATTTATATATTGAACGTAAGATTTTCAGGAGATATCAAATACGAAAAAACCATCGATGAAAATATCGTGGATGTGCTGATGCCGAGCATGATACTTCAGCCCATCGTTGAAAACAGCGTCAATCACGGAATCAAAGAGATGGAAGGCAGGGGAAAGATTTCTCTTCGCGTATATTCCGAAGACGGTTTTGTATGCATCAGCGTAAAAGATAACGGTATCGGAATGTCGCAGGAAATGATAGACAAGGTCTTAAGCGGCGAACTTACCGAAGAAGAAAAGCCTTCGCCCGTGGGAGCACACGGTATAGGAATGGATAACGTCATCAAGAGATTAAGACTCTTTACCGACCGTGAAGACAGTGTTTCCATCATCAGCGAGGGTGAAGGAAAAGGAACGGAAGTTATTATTAAACTCGTAAAAGAAGAATAAAAAAGCGAGGACTGGTATGTATAAAATAATGATAGCCGACGATGAAGGAATTGTTATCGACTCCTTAAAATTCGTTCTTGAAAAAGAATTCGGCAAAGACTGCATAATTGAATATGCAAAGACCGGAAGAAGCGTCATAGAACTTGCGGAGACGTTCAGACCGGATATTTCCATCATGGATATTCAGATGCCCGGAATTAACGGCATTGATGCCATGAAGGAAATCCGTGAAAAGAATAAAGACGTGATTTTTATCGTAATGAGTGCTTACGATAAATTTGACTACGCAACCGAAGCCATCAAGCTCGGTGTTTTGGATTATATCACCAAGCCCATGGAAAAGAACAGAATCATTGCTGTTGTAAAGCGTGCCATGGCGATGATTGACAAGGAAAGAGCCAGAAGAAGCAACGACCTTATGGTTATGGAAAAACTCGAGATGGTTATTCCGATGCTTGAGAGCGGACTCATTTACAGTATTTTCCTTCAAAACAAATTCTCGGAAGAGGCACTGAATTACAAAAATATTCTCGGAATCAATGAAGAGTACGGTTACATGATGGCGGTTGTATGCGGTGAAAGAGATGAAGAATCCAATCTGACGAATGCCGTCGGCAGCAGCGTAAAACTTCAGAATCATTATTCCGAATTAAGATCATACATTAAAGATTTCTGCGGCGGCATAGTCGGCAATGTTATGTCCAACAAGATAGCGGTCCTTGTTCCTTATGATAAAAAGGAAATGGATTATGCCGACAGAAATGCTCTTATAGACAAGACCAGGGAATTTGCCCGTACGCTTCAAAGCAAACTTTCGGGCGATTTTAAAATCGGTATCGGAGGAGTGAAGGAATTCGCCAAGATGAACGAATCTTACGACGAAGCACTGAGAGCTTTGCTTAATTCAAACGGCAGAGTCGCTCACGCCGACGATTTGGACATAAGATGCGATTACGAAGAAAGCTATCCCGTGGAGACGGAAAACAGAATGTTTGAACTCCTTGAAAAAGGAGATTACACGGGAGCGGGCAATGCCGCAGGTCAGTTTTTTGACTGGATGAGCGCCAACTTTTCGGACAGCATCATGGATATAAGACTCAAGATTCTTGAATTCGTAATTAACGCCGAGCATATCATGCATGACAAGGGCGGTAACAGATACGAGTTTAAGAGCCGTACGGATTATCTTCCCACGGTTATGGGAACGGAAGATTTGGGAGAACTGAAAAAATGGTTTCTTGATAAAATCGTCGAGACCGCACAAAAGATTGAGAACAACAGGGCGGACAAGAGCGAGAGCCTTATCGAGAAGGCCGAAAATTATATCAAACAGAATTACATGAAGGACATTTCGCTGGACGATATTTCGAGATACTGCAATATCAGTTCCTATTATTTCAGCAAGCTCTTCAAACAGGAGACCGGCGAAAATTATGTGGAATATTTAAGCAGGGTCAGAATCGAGAATGCCAAGAAAATGCTCTCCGATTCCGAAGCCTCCATCAAGGAGATCAGTTACTCGGTAGGCTTTTCGGATCCCAATTATTTCTCGAGAGCTTTCAAAAAATACGAAGGCATTTCTCCGACCGAATATAAGGATGCGTTATAAAAAACAATTATAATAGGAAAAACCATGAATAAGATTTATAAAAGATCATTAAGAATATTGAGTGTATTTCTGTCGGTGATTTTGCTTTATACACCTCTTTTATCCTGTACTCCCAAAGAGGGGGAGACCGGAGTGAATACGGAAAAAGAAAATGACGGCATTAATATAGGAATGTCATTTGACTCTTTTGTAATTGAAAGATGGCAAAGAGACAGAGACGTCTTCGTATCCACCGCCAAGGAAATGGGCGCCGAGGTTAATGTGCAGAATGCCAACGGAAATATCGAAGAACAAAAGAAGCAGATTCAGTATTTCATAGAGCAGAATGTTGATGTAATCGTAATTATATGCATTGATGCGGATACTCTTTCGGAAGAAGTAAAGAAAGCAAAAAACGCGGGAATTAAAGTTATTGCCTATGACAGGATCATAAGAGATGCGGATCTTGACCTTTATATTTCTTTTGACAACAAAACCGTAGGAAGACAGATGGGTGAAGCTTTGGTAGGAGCGGGAGTCGGAGAAGGAAGCAACATAGTCATGATTGGCGGCTCGCTTACCGATTATAATGTTCCCGCACTTGAAGAAGGATTTACGGAAGTAATGGATGAAAACAAGGTAACCATTACCGATCAGACACATTGTGACGGCTGGAGAGCGGAGATTGCTTCCGAATATGTATATTCAAATATGGACATAATTTCAAATGCGGATGCAATAATGTGCGGCAATGACAATATTGCAAGTAAAGTGGTGGCAGCTTTATCCGAACAGCGCCTCGCCGGTACCATTCCCGTTACCGGACAGGATGCGGATCTTGAAGCATGCCAGAGAATCGTTGAAGGCACTCAGCTTATGACTGTATACAAACCCGTGGACGAACTTGCCAAACAGGCGGCCGAATGTGCCATTAAGCTTGCAAAGGACGAGGATATAAAGACTGACCGCACTATGAACAACGGATCTTTCGATGTTCCCTATATAAGCCTTACTCCCATAGCCGTAACGGTTGACAATATCGATGAAACCATTATTAACAGCGGTTTCCACACCAAAGAAGACGTATATCTTAACGTCACCGAATAGGTATAGCATTTTTTTGTTAAAGATAAGTGTATGCTGACAATTTTTTGATAGCATACACTTTTTTTAATTTTTCAACTTATCAAAAAAGTGAAGAATGTAGCAATTTATTTTGTAAAAAGGTGTGTTAATGTTTACTTGTAGTCATGAAACTAACATTTCAAATTCAATGGGAGGTAAAGAAATGAAAAAAAGATTACTCAGTGTTCTTCTTGCAACCGGTATGGTAGCTACAACACTTGTTGGATGTACAGCAGGCGGTTCGGGAAATAAGAAAGTCGGCGTTGCAATGCCTACAAAGGATTTACAGAGATGGAACCAGGATGGTGCCAACATGGAGAAGCAGCTTAAAGAAGCCGGCTACGATGTAGACCTTCAGTATGCATCAAACGACATCAATACTCAGGTTACTCAGATTGAGAACATGATTACATCCGGATGTGACGTACTCGTTATCGCATCTATCGATGGTGATTCACTCGGAACAGTTCTTGATCAGGCTAAGCAGAAAAACATTCCTGTTATCGCTTATGACCGTTTGATTATGAACTCTGACGCTGTTACATACTATGCAACATTCGATAACTACATGGTAGGTACAAAGCAGGGTCAGTACATCGAAGAGCAGTTAGGTCTTAAGGATGGCAAGGGACCTTACAACATGGAAATCTTCACAGGTGACCCCGGTGACAACAACGCCAGATTCTTCTACGGCGGAGCAATGGATGTCCTTAATCCTTACATCGACAACGGACAGATCGTAGTTCCTTCAGGACAGATCGATTTCGATACAGTTGCTACAGCAAATTGGGCTTCAGATGCAGCTCAGGCAAGAATGGAAGCTATTATTTCTTCCAACTATGCAGACGGAACTCAGCTTGACGCAGTTTTGTGTTCAAACGACTCCACAGCATTTGGTGTTACAAACGCACTCGTAGCTAACTACACAGGCGCTTATCCCATCATTACAGGTCAGGACTGTGATATCGCCAACGTTAAGAACATGATCGCAGGCAAGCAGTCAATGTCTATCTTCAAGGATACACGTACACTTGCAACTCAGACAGTTAAGATGGTTGACGCTATCCTTAAGGGAACAAATGCACCTGTTAACGATACTTCAACATACGACAACGGTAAGAAGGTTGTTCCTTCATACCTTTGCGAGCCCGTATTTGCAGATGTTAATAACTACAAGGAACTCTTAATCGATTCCGGTTACTACACAGCAGATCAGTTACAGTAATTCCCCAATGGGGAGGCACAGGTCTCCCCATTCCCTACTTTAAGTTAAGTCCCCTTTTCTCATGACTATTAAAGGGGACTTAACTATGTAAATATTAAAGAATTGTGACACATTTATTATTCAGAAAAACAGTTAATTAATCAGGAGGGATAAAATTGGCCAAAATATTACTTGAAATGCAAAATATTACCAAGTTATTCCCGGGCGTTAAAGCACTTGACAATGTAAACCTTCAGGTTGAAGAAGGTGAGATACATGCTCTCGTTGGTGAAAACGGAGCAGGAAAATCAACATTGATGAACGTATTGAGCGGTATCTATCCTTACGGTACATACGAAGGAAAGATTCTTTACAACGGTCAAGAATGTCATTTCACGAACATTAAGGACAGTGAGGCACTCGGAATTGTTATTATACATCAGGAGCTTGCGCTCATTCCTTATATGACAATCGGAGAGAACATGTTCCTTGGCAACGAACAGGGAAAATCTTGGAAGATTGATTGGGCTGAAACATACGGTAAGAGTGATGAATATTTAAGAACTGTAGGACTTAAGGAATCATCACGTACCTTAATTAAAGATATAGGTGTCGGCAAACAGCAGCTGGTAGAAATTGCCAAAGCACTTGCCAAGAATGCAAAACTTCTTATTCTTGATGAGCCGACTTCTTCACTTAACGAAAATGAATCCAAGGATTTGTTGGACCTCCTTCTCAGATTCAAGAAGGAAGGAATGACATCCATTATCATATCGCATAAATTAAACGAGATTTCTTACGTGGCTGATAAGATTACGGTTATTCGAGACGGATCCACGATCGAAACACTCGACAAGGAAAAGGATGATATTTCCGAGGCAAGAATCATCAAAGGCATGGTTGGCCGTGAATTATCAGACCGATTCCCCAAGAGGGAAAAGAATATCGGGGAAGTCAATTTCGAAGTCAGAAACTGGAACGCTTATCATCCTCTCTACAGCGAGAAGAAGATTATCGATGACGTAAGCATTTATGCAAGAAAAGGTGAAATTCTCGGAATATGCGGACTTCAGGGTGCCGGACGTACCGAATTTGCAATGAGCGTGTTCGGTAAGAGCTATGGTGAAAAGATTAAGGGAACCTTAATCAAGGACGGAAAAGAAATTCATCTTAACAACGTTCGTGAAGCCATTAAAAATAAACTTGCATATGTTACCGAAGACCGTAAAGGCAACGGACTTATCTTAAGCAACTCGATTAAGTTCAACACGACACTTGCCAACCTTGGCGGTGTAAGTTCGAGCGGTGTTATCAACAAGGATAAGGAATATGCCGTAGCGGTTGAATACAAAGAAAAATTAAGAACAAAATGTCCTACGGTAGAACAGAATGTAGGTAACTTGAGCGGTGGTAACCAGCAGAAAGTTCTTCTTGCAAAATGGATGTTTGCAGATCCCGACATTCTTATCCTCGATGAGCCCACACGTGGTATCGACGTAGGTGCGAAATACGAGATTTACTGCATTATGAACCAGCTTGCATCCGAAGGAAAGACGGTTATCATGATTTCTTCGGAATTGCCTGAACTTCTCGGTATGTGCGACAGACTCTACATAATGAATGAAGGCAGAATCGTCGGTGAAATGAATGCCGAAGATGCAACTCAGGAATCGATTATGTCATGTATTTTACAAAGCGAAAGCGATAAGTAATGCTAATTTGATCGGATAATTTCTTAAATAATTTTCTAAAGAAGGAGAAGAGTGATGGAAAAAAAGAATGACAGCGCAAAAGTCATTGAATTTATCAAAAAATATGCAATGGTTATCGTTCTTGCATTGGTTTTGATATTTTTCTCAATAACCACAGGGGGTAAGATACTTTTACCCAATAACATAAGTAACATTATTTCACAGAACGCTTACGTGTTCGTACTTGCGACCGGTATGCTTCTTTGTATCCTTACAGGTGGTAACATCGATCTTTCGGTTGGATCGGTTGTCTGCTTCGTAGGTGCAATCGGAGCAACAATCATGGCTGCAGACTTCTTCCCTAAATGGGCTTGGCCGATTGCAGTGCTCATTATGTTTGCAATAGGTACATTTATCGGTGCTACTCAGGCTTTCTGGATTGCATATGTAAGAATCCCGCCGTTCATCGTTACACTGGCCGGAATGCTTATATTCAGAGGCCTTTCCAACGTCGTTCTCGGCGGTCTTACAGTTTCCTTAAACGGAGAAAAGTTTGTAGGATTCGTTAAATTCTTCGGTGGCGGAGCAGATTGCTACGTACCCGACTTTGTTTCAAAATTCCTTGGCTTTAACGGCGGAATAAATATTACATGTCTTATATTCGGTGCCCTCGCAGTAATCGCATTCGTAGGCTTGGAAGTATACGGAAGACTTAAGAGACTTAAAAAGAATTATGAAGTAGAGAAAATCGTTCCCTGGACAATCAAGCTTGTTCTTATTACCGCAGTTGTAATCGCAGTAACGGTTCTCCTTTCATTATTCAAGGGTATTCCTTCGGTTCTCCTTATCGTTATGGTAGTAATCGCAGTATACTCCTACATTACATCCAATACCACGACTGGTCGTTACTTCTACGCAGTCGGCGGTAACGAGAAAGCTACAAGACTTTCCGGTATCAATACAAACAAGACATTCTTCCTTGCTTACATGAACATGGGATTCCTTGCAGCACTCTCAGGTATGATCACAATCGCACGTATGACATCGGCACAGCCTACATACGGTCAGAACTACGAAATGGACGCTATCGCATCCTGTTTCATCGGTGGTGCATCCGCATACGGCGGAATCGGTACTGTTCCCGGAGCCATCATCGGTGCAACCCTTATGGGTGTTATCAACCTCGGTATGCTTATCATGGGTGTAGACCAGAACATGCAGAAGGTTGTTAAAGGTTTGGTTCTTCTTGCAGCCGTTATCTTCGATGTAGTATCAAAGAGAGGCTTCAAGCTTATTGCCAAGAACTAATCAATTTAGTAAATAGGTGTAATAACATAAAAAAATGCCACTTCCGGTAACGGGGGTGGCATTTTTGCTTGTAAAAATCTATAGATTATCCTGTAGAATATGATATTTATCTGTGATAAAATCACAATTGGTGTCGTATTAACCTTTTTTAACAAAATGTATTGCGGAGATTTACAATGAACATTACTGCGGATTTAAAAAAGACAATTGAATTTAACAATAATGCCGATCACTGCGTCGGCACGGGAAGAATGGATTTGGCTCTCCACAAGGAGTACCTTGATCAGCTTGAGACTGTTCAGAAAGAAATCGGTTTTTCTTATATAAGAGGCCATGGTCTTTTCTCTAAATACATGGGTATTTACAGGGAGATGGGATTTGGCGACGAGCCCAAAAAGGAAGAGTATTGTTTTACTTATCTTGATATGGTTATGGATTCATATCTGGAACTTAACATCAAGCCTCTTTTGGAACTCGGATTTATGCCCGACGACCTTGCTTCCGGTGATGAAGCCATCTTCTTCTGGAAGGGAAAGACTTCGCCGCCCAAGGATTACGACAAGTGGACGAGACTCGTTCAGGCGACACTTCGTCATTTAATCGACAGATACGGTATTGACGAAATCAGAACCTGGCCGATAGAAGTCTGGAATGAACCGAACCTTCCGGGCTTTTGGAAAGATGCAAACATGGAGGAATATTTCAAACTTTATGAATATTCATCCAAATGTATCAAGGAAGTTGATGAGCGCTTAAGAGTCGGAGGACCTGCCATTTGCGGTGTCGATGATGAAAGATGGCTCAGAAGTTTTCTTGATTTTGTAAAAGAAAAGAAACTTCCGCTTGATTTTGTATCAAGGCATCATTATACGAGTTATATGCCAAAGAGAAACGGACATTACGCATATATCGATCTTCATGAGCCCGCAAATGCTTTCGGATGGCTTGAAAAATCGAGAGACATAGTTGATTCCTACGAAGAATATAAGGGAATGGAGATTTATATAACGGAGTTTAATACAAGCTACGTTCCCAATGCACCCGTTCACGATACGGTTTTCAATGCCGCATATGTGGCACATATGTTATCGCGTCTGGGAGACAAACATGCTTCGTATTCCTATTGGACATTCGGAGACATTTTTGAAGAATTCGGTGTTCCCTTTACTCCTTTCCACGGCGGATTCGGCCTTGTGGCAAACGGAAATATCAAGAAGCCCACATTCTACACCTTTGCATTTTACAAGAAGTTAAAAGGCGAATGCATTTTCAAAAATGACAACGCCGTAATCGTAAAAGCCAAGGACGGTTCGATTAGAGGACTTTTATGGAATCCGGATTATTACAATGAAAAGAAAAATCTCGAAAGCAACATACAAATCGAGGGGCTTGACGACGGAGAATATTTTGTGCTTGAAAGATTTGTTGATGACAATCATGCCAATCCGTTAAAGATGTGGCATGAGATGGGAGAACCCTCATCCCTTGACAATACGCAAAAAGAACTTTTGAGAAAATCGGCCGAACCCGGAATGGCATCGTCAAATGTTTTCTCAAACGGCGGAAAGATTGCTTTGTCATATAATCTTAATCCCAATGAATTAAGATATTTTGAAATAAAGAAAATAAAAAGAAGTTCTGATGACGGATACGATTATGAGGCGGTTTTGGCTCAAAAGTGCGTACCCGATGAAAATCAGGCTTAACCACGGAGGCAGTTATGAGTCGAAAGAAAAGACTTATCGAACAGAAAAGAAAAGCTGAGGCATTAAAGAAGGCCGAAAGAAACCAGGCAATTGTGCGAATGGTCGGAATCGTTATTATCGTTTTGATTATTGCAATCATCGCCGGTGCTCTTATCTTCGATGCAGCAAAGAAAGCGGAGAAGGAACTTAATTATTCCATCGGTCTTAATGAAGACGGAAAGATTAAGGGTGTAAACGCTCTTAAGTATGTGGAACTTTGTGATTTCAATGCGCTTAACATGAATGCAGCCGACTTTTATCCTTCCAAAGAGGATGAGGAACAGTACATTGCCGGAATCACTGAATCCTATCCTGATTTATCCGATAAAAAAGGTGTTGAAGTAAAAGAAAAAGATATGGTCAACATCGACTATGTCGGAACAATCGACGGAGTGGAATACGAAGGCGGAAATACCAACAAGAAAGGTATCGTGCTTACACTCGGAGTCGGAAATTATCCCACGGATTTCGAAAACGGAATCATAGGACACAAAACGGGAGAAACATTTAACATTACCGTAGACTACGATGCGGATTTTGCCAATGAAGAACTTGCGGGCAAATCGGTGGATTACGAGATTACGATTAACGGTGTTTTTGTTCCCGCTGAATTTAACGATGCGTTTGTCGCAAAGAATTTCGGAGCAAGCGCCGAGAACGCAGAGGATTTCTTAAACAAATACAGAACCAATTACGCTCAGGGCGAATTCGATACATATGTAAAGAGTTTTATTATTACGGATTCGACCGTTAAATCCTTCCCTGTTTCATATCTTTCGAAGATGAAGAAGTATATGAAGGCAAAGGATTACAAGCAGATGGAGACATCCAATGCCACATATCAGAATCTTTACGGATACGATGCTTACAAAGATGTCCTTGAAATGAGAGGAATGGACAAGGAAGAATACGCAAAGGCTACCAAAGAAGCAGCGGAAATCGAAGCCAAAAAGAATCTTGTTTATCAGGCTTTGTATGAGAAATTCAACCTCTCTGTTTCGGATGATGACTTAAAGGCTGTTGCATCCTCATACGGCTTTGGCGATGATGATTACGAAGGCGCTGTTGACAGATTCGGAAATCCTTATATTCATCAGCAGGCAATAATCAATGTTGTTAACGATTATTTGGCCGAAAATTATAATCTTGCAGAGTGATTTTTCCGATAAAATCAATTGTGGGACAGTAATGTGATATGGTATAATAAATAAAATATTTTGACTGTTAAAGGTCAGGCTTGAAAGGAGGCCACAAAAATGGCAAAACAAAAAGAACCCTTGGTAACTCATATTTATACAGCAGATCCTTCTGCACACGTATTTAACGGAAAGATTTATGTATATCCTTCGCATGACCTTGAGCATGACGGAGAGGACAATGATGACGGCGACGAGTATCAGATGGAAGATTATCATATCCTTTCCATGGACAATGTGGATGCTCCCTGTGTGGACAACGGTGAAGCTCTCAACATGAGAGATGTTCCCTGGGTAAGCAAACAGATGTGGGCTCCCGACTGTGCATTTAAGAACGGCAAGTATTATCTTTACTTCCCCGCAAGAGACAAGGATTTAAGATTCCATATCGGTGTTGCTGTATCAGACAGCCCCGTAGGACCTTTCAAACCCGAAGATGATTACATTAAGGGAAGTTTCAGTATCGATCCCGCAGTATTGGTTGACGATGACGGATCGGCATACATTTATTTCGGCGGACTTTGGGGCGGACAGCTTGAAAAGTGGCAGACCGGCGAGTTTGTTGAGAATCCCGCACCCATCCCTGCAGATGCAAAGGCACTCGGACCTCAGGTTGCAAAGCTTACCGATGATATGCTTCAGTTTGCCGACGGTCCCGAAGAAATAACAATTCTTGACGAGAACGGCGAATCCATCAAAGCCGGCGACGAAGACAGAAGATATTTCGAAGGCCCCTGGATGCATAAATACAACGGAAAATATTATCTTTCCTATTCGACGGGAACCACACATTATCTCGTTTATGCAATCGGCGATTCACCCAAAGGACCTTTCACATATCAGGGCAGAATTCTTGAGCCGGTTATCGGATGGACAACACATCATTCAATAGTTGAATATGAAGGCAAGTGGTATCTCTTCTATCATGATTCTTCACTTTCGGGCGGAGTTAATCACAGAAGATGCGTTAAGTTCAGAGAACTTAAGTATGATGAGAACGGCAAGATTATTCCTATGAAACCTTACGACGAAGACTAATCGATACGGGGGGTAGCGATATGGGCTTTATACCTTTTTTGATACTTTCGATTCTTGAAGCGATAGTAATAGCTGTATTGCTTATCGTTTATTTCAAGAGAAAAAGTTCGCAGGACAGAATAGTCAAACAGGCAGAGCTTATAACAAAGGGCAAGTTAAATGTCGAAGACGTCAGCACGGAAAATACCGATACGTCCAATGCGGTAATGGCGAGCGCATTTAACTCCATCAAAAACAACCTTATGACTTTTGTTGAAGCTACAAAGGTTAACGTTGTTACGCTTTCGGATGCCATCAGTGTCTTTTCGGAGAGCGTTGAAACAAACATGAAGGGCAACGAGCAGATAGCCGACGGTGCCACCAATGTAGCCATCAAAACGGCAGAACAGCTCGAACTTGTAAAAGATAATTTAAAACTCATTGAATCAAACAATGAACAGATGCAGGAAATCGATGAATCGATGAAAACCATCAAAGAGATTCTCGATAAAACTGTTGAGACAAGCCGCAACGGCATTGTGAATATCGAAGATTTTGAAAAAGACATGAATGCAATGGCATCGGATCTTAACAGAATCAACGAGATTCTTTCAAAGTTCAACAATGAGATTAAGAGAATCGGTGAAGTCGGCAACTTTATCGTGGAGATAAGTGACCAGTTAAGACTCCTTGCTTTTAACGCTTCCATCGAAGCGGCAAGAGCGGGACAGGCGGGAAAAGGATTTACAGTTGTTGCTGATGAAATGAATGTTATGTCCGGCAAAACAAGAGACGGCATGCAGACCATCAATGAGATTCTTGCCGAGATTACAGGCTCCAGCCGCATGGTTAACGAGAGTATTGCCAACTGCGAAGAAACATTCAACAGAAGCAAAGACCGATTCAGCAATGTTAATACTTCCTTCAGAGAGATTAACGAAAGTTCTCTCGGAATACATGACAAGATTAATGATATCACCGCATTGTTTGATGTAATGGCTGATAACTCAGACATTTCAAAGACGAAAGCGGAGAATCTTTACGAAACGGCACAGATTATCAGTGAGAATACTCATGAAATCGCAGCCGTATCCCAAGAGGTTGCAGCCGAATCCTCCAAGATCGGTGTGAATACAGATAACCTCGAAGGAATGCTTTCGGGTATTCAGGGCCTCTTAAAGCAGTTTAATACAGCCATTGTACCGACGGACAAGCTTCCCAAGAAGACGGTTAAGATTCTTGAAATGAGCATGCTTGACAATGACTTCTGGTACGGCGTAAGAAAAGGTGCTCTTTATGCACAAAAGGAACTCGAAGGAAAAGATGCTCTTATCGAATATGTTCCTTTGAATGTCGGAAAGGATGAGCTTGACGGATATGTGGTTGATACCATTCAGTCCGCGATAGACAGAAACTTCGACGGCATTATTCTTCCCGGTTTCCTCGGCGGTGCCAACAATGAACTTCGTTCGGCAATTGCTTCCGGAGTCAAGGTAATGACTTACAACTGCGACTGCGATAAGAACATCAAGAGAATTGCCTGCTTAAGACCCGATCCTCATGAACCGGGAATCCTCGGAGCCAAAGCGGCAGAGAAAAAGACCGGCGGTCAGGGCAACGTGCTTATGCTTGTAGGTGATTTGAGCGTAGGCGTCAATGTCGAAAGAAGCGAAGGCTTCAAGATGAAATTAAAGAATGCCAAGGGCATGAAGATAGTCGATGAAGTAACCGTTGCAGATAACGCGGATGAAGTTTACAGGACTGCGAAAGCGGCACTTGAAAAACATCCTGAGACCAATGTGGTATTTATCACAAACGGATTCCCTCTTTCTGTTACAAAGGCAATAAGGGATTTGGGAAAAGTCGGCAAGGTAAGCCTTGTATGCTTTGACCATAATCAGGAAATCTTCGCTGAGATTAAAGCGGGAGTCATCGCTGCGGCAATCGGACAGGATGCTTTCGGACAGGGCCACGATCCCATCATCTGGCTTTACAATAACATCGTTGCGGGAGACAGACTTGATAATTACATCCCCTGCAGACTATCCGTTGTTGACAGATCGAATGTCGACAGCCTGGTAGAAGCTTAAAAAAACGGACTCGGTTTTGCATTATGCCAAACCGGGTCCTTTTTAATTTCAGACTTATTCAACGGAAGGATTTATGCCGTCGGCCTTAAGGTGATAAACATCCGTGACGCTTTCCACGGAAATGTTTTCGTCTTTTGCAACCCTGCTTTTATACTGCGTGGGCGAGCATCCCGTGTATTTTTTAAAGCAGCGACAAAATGTGGTTAAGTTGTTAAAGCCGACCTGAAAGGCCACATCCGTAACAGGTATATTTGTAATAAGAAGCTTTTTGGCTTCGATTATTCTTCGCTTGCAAAGATAATCGTAAAAGGTTGAATCTGTATATTGCTTAAAAAGCCTTGAAAAGTGATATTTCGAAAAGCCGGTGGTCTTGGCAACGGTTTCAAGATTCAGATCTTCCGAATAATTTGTCTCTATATAAGAAAGAACTCTTACGAATTTGTTGTATATTTCCGAGTGCGTAAGCATTGTTTCTTCTTCGCCGTTGTCTTCAGCGGATTCCGGAGAATGCGATATTGTTGATATTATTTTTAAAAGCTCCGAATAAATCTCTATTTCGTTCATTTCATTATATGCAAAATAAAGATTGATTATTTTATTTAACGATGAGTAAACGAGAGGGTATATATGTGAGGCATTGTTGATGCCTATTACTTTTGCGCTTGAAAAGCAGTCCAGAATATCGTTTTTGGACTTGAAATAATCAAAGAACGATATGTCAAAAAGCATGATGAATCGCTCACCGCTTTCGGGAGCGGTAATCGAATGAACTTTCATGGGCGGGATAAAGAGGATATCTCCCTCGTGAAGTTTGTATACTTCCTCACCGACTGTTACGGTATAGGTATCTTCACTGCAAAGTATTATTTCCAATGCTGCATGCTTGTGATCGGGAAAGCTTGAAGACTGGTCGTTATGCCAGATTCGGTAGCGGTAACCGGGGAGATAATCGATATATTCCTCGTCGTTATCTATTTTTCTTGAAGTGAATTTGCCGAAGGGCTGTGAAAAATCAGTCTGGCTGTTTTTGTTTTGAGGCATATTTTATTCCTTTCAGTATATATAAAAGTATTATAACAGAAAAAGCAATTTTTGACGATAGAGCAATATTTGTAAAATACGTGCAATGTGAAAAAACTGTGTTTTGATTGAGAAAAAAGGTAAAACATAGTAGAATGGTTGCAAGGTGTCAGAGATTTTAAGGGGTAAAAAATCTATCAAGCATCACAGAAAAGGAGAGTTACAAATGAACAGAGAAGAAGCTAAAAAGAGAGCGACAGAGCTTGTTGACAAGATGACTGTCGAAGAAATTGCTTCGCAATTGAGATTTGATGCACCTGCCATCGACAGACTCGGCATTCCCGAGTATAACTGGTGGAATGAAGGCCTTCACGGAGTGGCAAGAGCCGGAGTGGCAACCATGTTCCCTCAGGCAATCGGTATGGGTGCTACATTTGATGAGGAGCTTTTAAAAGAAGTCGGTGATGTTATTTCCACCGAAGCCAGAGCAAAATACAATTTCCAGTCGGCTGACGGAGACAGAGACATTTACAAGGGCATTACCATCTGGTCGCCCAATGTCAATCTTTTCAGAGATCCCAGATGGGGCAGAGGACACGAGACCTACGGTGAGGATCCTTATCTTATCAGCAGACTCGGAGTAAATTTCATAGAAGGTCTGCAGGGAGACGGCGAATATTTAAAGACAGCGGCATGCGCAAAGCATTTTGCGGTTCATTCCGGTCCCGAAGCCTTAAGACATCATTTTGATGCCAAGGCAAGCATGAAGGATATGTGGGAAACCTATCTTCCTCAGTTTGAAGCCTGTGTTATCGAAGGAAAAGTAGAATCCGTAATGGGTGCCTACAACAGAACAAACGGCGAAGTATGCTGCGCACATTCATATTTGATGGATGATGTACTTAGAGGCAAATGGGGATTTGAAGGTCATTTCGTATCCGACTGCTGGGCTGTCAGGGATTTCCATGAGAATCACAAAGTTACCGCAAGCCCTGAGGAAAGCGTAAAACTTGCACTCGAAAAAGGCTGCGATGTAAACTGCGGCTGTACATATCAGAAGATTATGGACGCATACCAGGAAGGACTTATTGATGAAAGCCTCTTAAAAAGAGCGGCTGTTCGTCTCTTTACCACCAGATTCCTTCTCGGAATGTTTGACAAGACCGAATACGATTCGATTCCTTTTGAAAAGATAGAATGCAAAGAACATTTGCAGGTTGCTTCCAAAGCAACAAAGGAAAGCCTTGTACTTCTTAAGAACAACGGAATCCTTCCTCTCGATAAGAACAAGATTAAGAAAATAGGCGTTATCGGACCCAATGCCAACAGCAGGGTATCTTTAATAGGCAACTATCACGGTACATCTTCGAGATACATTACCGTTCTTGAAGGAATTCAGGACTATGTGGGTGATGATGTAAGAGTGTTCTTCTCTGAAGGCAGCCATCTCTTCTTAAACAAGACCGAACCTCTCGCAAAAGATTTCGACAGACTTTCAGAAGCAAGAGCTGTAGCATCCAACTCAGATGTTGTTGTACTTTGCGTGGGCCTTGATGAGACACTCGAAGGCGAAGAAGGCGATACAGGTAATGCTTACAGTTCGGGCGATAAGAAGGATCTTAAATTACCGCCTTCGCAGATTAAGCTTCTCGAAACCCTTATAGAAACAAAGGTTCCTCTTATAGTATGCGTAATGGCAGGAAGTGCCATGGATCTTTGCCTTGCCGATGAACACGCCGATGCAATCATTCAGACATGGTATCCCGGAGCAAGAGGCGGAAAGGAAGTAGCGGAACTTCTTTTCGGAGAATATTCTCCTTCGGGCAAACTTCCTCTGACATTCTACAGGGACCTTGACGGAATGCCTGATTTTGAAGATTATTCAATGAAGGGCAGAACATACAGATATCTCGAAAAAGAACCTCTTTATCCTTTCGGATACGGTCTTTCCTATGCCGACATCAGTCTTGAAGACGTTACGAAAGAAGACAAGAGCTTTGACGCGGCTTCAAAAGAAGGCATCGAACTTTGCGTAAAGGTAAAGAACAATTCGGGCTTTGCTGCAGATGAAGTATTGCAGGTATACGTACATGTAAACGGAACTGCAGATGAAGTGCTTAATACCAAACTTTCCGCATTTAAGAGAATCAGCCTTGAAGGCAACGGGGAGAAAACATTTAAGATCACCGTTCCTGCATACGCATTTACAACCGTAGACAAAGACGGCGTAAGAAGCGTTACCGGCAACGGCGCGGACATTTATGTCGGCTTCTCCGGACCCGATGCGAGAAGCGAGGCACTTACAGGCAAAAAGGTATTTTCATTTAAAATATAAAAATCCTTTAATTGAAACATGAAAGGAAAGCGATTAGGGATGTCGTTTATTTATCTTTGGATTTTTAAACGGCATCTTAATTGCGTAAAAAGCTGATGGCCAAAGACGATTTAAACAACAAAGACAACGAAGAAAATTACGATTCCCTCACCGATGCGGAGAAACTCTTATTGGCAAAAGAAGAAAGAGTTTTCGGAAAGGAAGAAGAGGAAGAGGAAATTGAAGACGAAAAACCCGATACTGCGATTCAAAAGGCCAAAAAGAAAGTCGGTTTTTTCTTTGACTATTACAAATGGTTTGTGATTATTCCTGCCATCATTATCGTTATCGCCGTTGTTTTGATAACTTCATATTTAAGCGAAAGCAGGGAAAGGGCGCTTGAATTAAGCATTGTAAACGCCAAATATGATATACCTGAGCTTATTTATGCCGTGGAGAACGACTATACAAAGTATACGGGCGAAGACATTACCGGAAAAGACATAAGAATCGAAATAGATATTCAATATCCCGATACCGCTTCCGGAGACGGTAATTTTTCGCAGTCCGAGATTGTTTCCATGCAGAAATTCAATGCGAGCGTTATCGCGGGAAGAGTTGATGTTGCTTTGTCGGAAAATTGGGTTATCAATGATTATTCGATTACGGATGCAACACTTGATTTAAGAGAAATCTTTGATGAGGAATTTTTAAAAGAGCATGAAGACGTACTTTACTATGCTGTAAATTCGGAGGGTGAGAAGATACCCGTGGCATTTTATATCGATGCTCAGATTGTGAAGGATTCCTATGAAGATGAGGCAAAGCCTCTTGTTGTATCTTTCGATACAGCCAAGCATAAAAAAGAAGCCGCGCTCTTTATGGAGTGGCTTCTTGATCAAAGTACCGGCACCTTTGAAAAGGAACAATAATCAGATAATCGGAGTATTGTCTTTGTCATCCGCGTTTTCTTCATCGGAAGAAGCGGTATTTTCGGCGTCGGGATTATCTTCTTCATCCTTCTGAAGAATCTTCAGGAAAATCTTTCTGTAGAAGAGGCAGAAGAAATAAGCAAGTCCCGCAAATCCGAAGAAGAGCAATAATGAGATAACCATAACGCGGCATTTCGGGGAAAGGTCTGCTATTAGTAATATGAAGATGTGTACGATAAACACCATTCCTATTACCGGGAAGTTGATTAATCCGAGAATTGCCGAGTTTTTTATTATCTGGCGTGTAGGCGAATTAAAAAGCGCCATCTGCGGAAATACAAGTACGGTAATGTAAACAAGCAGGAAAAGTGCTATTGAAACGGGATACTGTAAAAATCTGTATTCTTCGGGCAATACCGAATGAGTGATATAAACATCCGATCCGAGAAAAACTACCAATAATAAATAAGGAATCCAGAAAAGTGTTGCCTGCTTGAAATTAGCCTTAAACTCATGGAAATAAGTCTTGGCGATTTTTACCTCTTCGCCTCGGATTCTTTTAAATATTACGGAATAAAGAGCCGTAGTGGAAGCACCGATTGTAAATATCGGCAGACTGCAGATAATGAACAATGCGTTAAGATACATTAAGTCGCAAAACAGTGTCAGTCCCTTGATCAAAAAACTGTCTGGTGAAAATATATTTTTCATTATATATAACTCCTGATATAAGCCTGTTTTTGAATTCAAATTAAGTACGAGTATATCATAATTTGTCGGTCTGAACATGTTTTTGTGCGAATTTTATTATATTTGACCCGAAAAATATGCAAAATGAAACGTATAAAGCAAGAAATGTAAAAAACGAAGCAATATTTGTAAAGTAATAAAGGGACATAACGATTATAATTGGGTTGTTATTACAAAAGTCGACATTTTTATTGTTCGAATTGTACATTTTATATACAAATTGAACAATGAGATGTCATATACCTATTTAAGGAGGAAAAAGTAATGAAAAAATTTATGGCTTGTGCATTAAGTACATGCATGGTTGCTGCAACACTCGTTGGTTGTACAGGCAACACACCTGCTGTTGTTGAACCCGCTCAGGGCGGTGAAGAAGGCGGCAATGGTGGCGAAGGCGAAGTTGTTGAACCCGCTCAGGGCGGCAGCGAAGAAATCGCCGGCACATATGGTGACTGGGCTATCACAGAGTCTCCTATCGGATTCTTCTGGGGTGGTACATGGGTAGTTTCCAGCCAGGCAGCTGTTGATGCTGGTAAGGCTGACGGCGTTAAGGCTATCATGGAATACATCACACTTGATGATTCTGAGAATGGTCTTCAGTACGCTTGGGCTAACGGTACATTCAACGTATCTGATGATGTAGATCTTGAGAACATCAAACCCGCTAACGGCGGCGACAAGGGAACAATCGAATTGTGGTCATTCACAAACGAAATTCCCAAGATGGTATATCAGTACTGCCAGGATCACCCTGATTTCGGTTACAACGTACATGTAACAATCAAGGGTACAGGCGACGGATACCAGGATGCTCTTGACCAGGCTCTTATGAACGGCGAAGTTGATATCTACGGATGTGAAGCTGCTTTCGTTCTTAAGTATACACAGGGTGACATGGCTAAGTTTGCTGCACCTTATGAATCACTCGGCATTGATGCTGCTGCTGCAACAAAGGCTGCTGATATCGCAGGTTACACAATTGATATCGGAACAAGACCTTCTGATGGCAAGTTAGTTGGTTTAGGATATCAGGCTACAGGTGGTGTATTCATCTACAGACGTTCAATCGCTAAGGACGTTTGGGGTTCAGATGATCCCGCTACAGTTAAAGAGAAAATCGGTGGTGGTACAGGTTCATGGGATACATACTGGAACGCAGCTGAAGAACTCAAGGCTAAGGGATACGGAATCTGCTCAGGTGATGGTGATATGTGGCACGCTATCGAGAACAGCTCTGACAAGGGTTGGATCGTAGATGACAAGCTTTACATCGATCCTAAGAGAGAAGAGTTCTTCGATATCTCTAAGAAACTTAAAGACAACGATTATCATAACGATACTCAGGACTGGCAGGATGCTTGGTTCGCAGATATGAAGGGACAGGGATCTAAGCAGGTACTTGGTTTCTTCGGACCCGCTTGGTTAATCAACTACACAATCCTTCCTAACTGTGGTAACGCTCCTGAAGGCGTAACAGCTGCTGGTGACTCTGTTGCTTCCGGTACAGTTATGGCTAAGTCTTCTTGCTCACCTGACATCTTAGGTGGCCAGAACATGTTTGATGTATTCGTACCTGCAAACCAGTTTGCAAATGGTAAGAACCTTACACAGTACGATGAGAAGATCAACAACATCTTCAGAGATAAGGTTCGTGAATACACAGCAGGCAATATGTCTAAGGAAGAAGCTATCGAATCCTTCAAGACTGATGTTAACGAGCAGTTAGGTATTGCAGTTGACTAATTAGTCATTGAGAATAGCTCAGATTATTCAATCTAGAAATAAGAGCAGGGCGGACTTTCGTCCGACCTGCTCTTTTCAAGACTTTTATGTTAGACCACACTTGATTAGATCCGGCATTACGAGGTATATTACGGGTGTGTAGCACATTTTATTAAATCGAGGAGGTTTGGGCGTATGAAAAAGAAAAAAGCTTATGATTATGCAAGGTTTGGCTACATATTCAGTCTTCCTTTCGTACTGGCCTGGTTAATTTTTCAGTTATACCCTATTTTATATACTTTAATTTTAGGTTTTACAGACCTTAGAGGCGCTGGTAACTCAGATTGGGTTAGCGTTATTCTTTGGAAAGAACCTTTAAAGAACTTTATTACGGTTCTTGGAAACAAATCTTTCAAACAAGCGTTTATTAATACATTGATTATTTGGGGATGCAACTTTGTTCCTCAGATTTTACTTGCTTTGTTGATTACTGCTTGGTTTACAAACAGAAGATCTACAATCAAAGCACAGGGCTTCTACAAAGTTATGTTCTATCTTCCCAATATTATTACACAGGCAACCGTAGCTATGTTGTTTGCTCAGTTGTTTATGTATCCTAAGGGAGTTATCAACGATTTACTTATTCAGTTGGGTATTTTTGCAAAACCTGTCGAAATGATGCGTAATGCAAATACAACACGAGGAGTCGTTATCTTTATTCAGACTTGGATGTGGTATGGATATACAGCTATCGTACTTATATCCGGCGTTTTGGGTATTTCACCCGAGTTGTTTGAAGCAGCTGAAGTTGACGGTGCCAACCAGTGGCAGACATTCTTCAGAGTTACGCTTCCCAGTATCAAGACAATCTTACTGTTCACCTTGGTTACATCACTTATCGGTGGTTTGAATATGTTCGATATTCCCAAGCTTTTCCAGAACGGTGGACCTAACAACGCTACACTTACCACTTCATTATATATTTACAACAAGGCCTTCCAGGGTGGTTACCTCTACGGTGAAGCTTCTGCGGCCAGTATGATAATGTTTGCGATTATCGTTCTCTTGTCCAGCTTGGTATTCTATCTCCTTCGTGACAAAGATGAAGTTGAATTAAGAAAGCTTATCAAGCAGCAGGAAAAAGAGTACAAACGTAAAATGAAAATGGGAAAGATTTAAGGAAAGGAGGAGAAGATAATGTCTAATAATTCTAATTTACAATTAACTGTAGAAGGAAGAGAAAAAGGCAAAGGCGGAGTAGTACAGAAAGTTATTATATATATTTTATGTACATTCCTTTCAATATTAAGTATTCTTCCCTTCTGGATGATGTTTGTTAATGCTACGAGATCAACTCCTCAGATTCAGCAGAGTGCGGTTTCGTTCATTCCTTCAACACACATGTTTGACAACATTAAGATTCTTTCGTCAAAGAACATGTTTAAACCTATGGTCGGCTTCTTTAACTCATTTATTGTAGCTGCCGGCGCAACTTGTCTTGCTGTATATTTCTCATCATTAACCGCTTACGCTCAGGTAGTTTATGAATGGAAACTACGAAATGCGTTCTTCAGTTTTATTATGGCGATTATGATGCTGCCCGGACAGCTGACATTGATCGGTTTCCTTCAGATGTGCTACAAGTTCCATCTGACAAATAACTTGATAATGCTCATCTTGCCGTCCATAGCAGCACCTTCAATGGTATTCTTTATGAGACAGTACTTGCAGCCCGCTCTTCCGGTTGAAATCGTTCATTCGGCTCGTATCGACGGCGCAAGAGAATTCTACATCTTTAACAAGATTGTACTTCCCATCATGAAGCCTGCTATTGCTACACAGGCAATCTTCAGTTTCGTAGGAAGCTGGAACAACCTCTTCACTCCTATGGTACTTATTTCAAGTACCAAGAAGTACACAATGCCCATGATGGTAAGTTTGCTTAGAGCTGATATCTACAAGACAGAGTACGGCTCAATTTATGCAGGACTTACACTTACAATCCTTCCTCTGATTGTTGTTTACCTCTTATTGTCAAAGTACATCGTAGCCGGTGTTGCTCTTGGTTCAGTAAAAGGTTAATATTACAAAGTATAATCATAACAAAAACCACATACGAAAGTATGTGGTTTTTTTATTTCTAAATTTATGCTATTTTGAACTGTCTGTCGTACTTACGCTTAACGATGACATAGCAGATGACATGTACTGAGAATGTAAGGATCCATGAGATGGGGTAGGAATAGTATATGGTTTGAATGGTGTGCCACTGGCTGAATTGAAAGACTGTGGCAAGCCATATAAGCCTGAATACGCATGCACCCATCAAAGATACTATGGCGGGCATTGTGGAGTAACCAAGCCCCCTTAGAGAGCCTACCATGACATCCATGATTCCGCAGAGGAAATAGATTGTGCAAATAATGTTGACTCTTATATATCCGGCTTCGATAACGGCGGGATTTCTGCTGTAGATTGAAAGCAGCTCACGTCCGAAATAATTGACGAGCGTACCCATCAAAAGACCGGTAGAACTTACAAGGAGCAATGCGATGACAGTGATTTTGTTGATACGCTCTTTTTTGCCCGCGCCGACATTTTGGCTGACAAATGAGATTGCAGCCTGATGGAATGCATTCATGGCGACATATACGAATCCTTCGATGTTAATGGCTGATGAATTACCCATTATTGCTATATCTCCGAATGAGTTGACACTTGATTGAATAAACACATTCGAAAAAGAAAAAAGCGTACCCTGGAATCCTGCGGGTAGCCCGATTTGAAGGATCTTAAGCAGGATATTCTTGTTGATGTAAATATGATGTATATCAAAATGAATGATATTGTCTTCGATAATAAGGCAAATGGTAACAAGCACTGCTGATATTGCTTCAGAAATGACTGTTGCGATGGCAACGCCGGCTACATTCATCTGAAATTTGATGACAAAGAGGAGATTCAATCCTATGTTTACGACACCGGATATTATCATGAAAATGAGCGGTCTTCTCGTATCTCCTATGGCACGAAGTATCGCGCTGCCGAAGTTATAAAGCATTACTGCAGGCATTCCGAGAAAATATATTCTTAAGTATATGGAAGCAAGACGAAGAATCTCTCCTTCAAGCTTCATCCATTCAAGAAAGATAGGAGCGAATATAAAACCAATGATTGCGACCACAATTCCGAGAATTACGCTGAGCGTCACAGCGGTCTGTACCGTATCGTGAAGATTGTCTTTTTGTCCTGACCCGTAGTATCTTGCTACGAGGACATTTACACCGACGGAGAGACCGATAAAAAGATTGGTTAAAAGATTAACCAGTGAACCCGTCGAACCTACCGCTCCGAGTGAATTGTCACCGGCAAAATTACCTACAACTACGATATCGGCCGCATTAAAAAGAAGCTGAAGCATACTTGAGAGCATCAGCGGTATTGTAAATATGAGCATTTTACCAAAAATGGATCCGGAACACATATCCATTTCATTTTTGCTCTTCATGGTATTTGCCTTTCTTTAGATACGAAAAGATTCTATTCTTTAAAATAAGCGCCATATAATGCTTTTTTTTGAGCCAGCGCGATTGCTTCTTCCGAGGCTTTGATTTCTTCGGGTGTTTCGAAAGCGGCAGGGTTGCCGGAAACATGGTTTAATACACCTTTCATGGCTGATTTGCCTTCGTCAAACTCGGATCTGGCTTTGGAAAAGCCGCTGGTTAATGCTTCCTTATAGTCATCTAACGCCTTTTCTCTGGCATGTATTTCTTTTGAGATAGGTCTGTATATGAGCCATATAATGAATGCGGCAATTAAGAAAAGTACTCCGATTCCTGCTGCTATCGTCAGGATTCCCAGTCCGCCGAGTACAAGCATTGATATGAAAAGTATTTTTGTTTTCTTTGCATCTTCTATTTCGGATAATTCTTTTTTCTTTTGCTCAAGATTGGATTCATTGCCGGGATCGGTCGGGTACTCATCGTATGAGTAATATTCACCGTTGTTTGATATGTAGATTGAATATTCTTTTCCCTTGTAATCAAAGAATACTTCGTATAAGGCTACCGATACTTTTTTCACTTCTCCTTTTTGGATGGTGACACCTTCTATATCTTTATAATATTGCTTTTTCTTACTGTCTAATGATTCTTTGCCTTTTTCTTCAATTGCTTTTTTTGCAAGTTCCATTAAATTATCGGCGTAAGCATTTCCTTCGGTAATATCGCATTTTATTTCGTTGCAATCGTCCGGGAATCTTAAATCTTCGGGTTTTAAGATATTAATCTTTCTGGCCCCGCTGAATAATTTATTGATTATATCTTTATATTCTGCACTTCCTGATAAAAGATAATCCCTCGTGTCACTGAAAGCCTTGCTCATGGGATGATATTCAGTCTTGATTTCATCGTGGAAGCCTTCATCTTCCGAGTATTTTGTGACTGTTTTATCTATACCCTCCGTGTAAATTAAAGTTCCTATGGAGTTACAGTTTTCATACCAGTATGCGGGAACTACGTTTTTATTAATTTTTTTGATATTTATTTCTTTATAGATATCGTGAGGCGGATAAGAGCCGGTAGCGATGATTCCGATTATGCACTTGTGAAGTGCTGCATCATCCAAGTCAAAATTCATGCCGCCGCAGGAGATATCTTCGTTAATGACAAAATTTTCTACTCCGCAAAAAGGGCATTTGATTCTGTTTTTGATTAATGTTCCTTCGGGTAAGTCAAGCGGTGCGCCGCAGGAGCTGCATTTTAAATGTTCTGTCTTTATTCCCATAATAGTTTTTTCCTTTTCTCTTTTTGATTTTCAACAATCATAATTTTAAATGAAAACAGGGTAAAAGAAAAGATTTTGCCCAAAAAATATACGAATAAAACGAGAAGAAAGAGGCAATTCTTAAAGAGATTCGATATAAGAAAATATATCGAACGGATCCCTTAAGGTCAAAACTGGAAAAATACTCTGAAATAGAGTAAAATAACAATATGGGTGCAAATAAAAGGGCAACGATATCGGTTATTGTCTTTGTTTTGGTTTCTTTGATATTTATTGTTTCGTCCATGGGGATGAAAAGCAAGGGATCAGAAGAACAGACAACGAATATTGTTATAGTCACCGATACGGTTGCTGATTCAAATGAAGAAATTTTGAAACAGGCTGAAGAAGAGCCCGTAGTTGTTGTGCGGTCTTCTACCAAGCCCAAAACCTTTACTGCGGAAGAATCCGATCTGGATATGATTAAGATAGTCGTAAATGGGGAAGAAGTGTATGTCGATCCTGATGAGAATGTTGAATTCGAAGAGGAAATATTAACCGTAACATCCGATGAACTTGTAAAATGGGCTTTCACGGCATATTACGAGGGCTGGCAATATGTTTATGCAGGATGTGAAGAAGGATATGTGGATTGCTCGGGATTGATTAAATCCAAAGTGGAGGTTTGTGCGAGAGGCACTGAAGAACTCCTCGCCGAATCGGCCCTCAGCGGACCGATTGAGACAATTCCCGATATTCCGGGACTCGGAGTGTATTATCCCGGACATGTTGGAATCTATGTCGGGGACGGAAAGGTCATAGATGCCAGAACGGAAGCTTCCGGCATCGGATACGACGATATTGAGTACGAACACTGGACCAATTGGTTTGAAATAAAAGGAGTGGATTATTCGAGATATACCAATGACGGTAACGAATAATTATCTGAAATCGGGACTGATTTCAAAATCCATCTCTTTGTAATTCCATACGCAGCGTCCTATATTATATTTATCCATTACAGCATGGAAGTCGTGAAACCATTTCGCGGCTTCTTTTTTGTCTGCTCTGTCAATGACACCGTACTCTCCGCAATAGAGAGCGACGTTTCTATCCTTGGCAACATTGATTGCTTCTGCAAGAAGGGCTTCGAAATAATTCTCATCGGGACAGGCATTCTGATCGAATTTCTTAAAAGAAGCATAAGCCTGGCAAAGATATTTTTCGCTTAATTCCTCATATTTGGAATAGGGCATTGAATAATCGCATCTGAATTCGGTATCCATTGTCTCAATCCAATATGCACCCTGATGCGTAAACAAAAGAGGTTCATAAGCGTGGAATGTATATATGATTTTGTCATCGTAAGGCAAGCTTAAATCCTTGATGGCTTCGAGACTGTTGTTATAATAACCGCCGACGATAATACGGATGTCGGGAGCAATTTCTCTGATATTTTTGATGCAGTTTAGAGATATTTCATTCCATTTATCGGAGTATTCCTTCTTTGTAACTTCGTTTAAAAGTTCAAAGGTTAGAATATCCGTGAAACCGCCGAATCTCTTGGCAAATTCAATCCATATTTCGTAAAAAATGTTTTGATATTTGTCGCTTTCGAAAAATCCTTTTTCTCCGTGGAAAGGATCGAAGGAATAGCCGGGTGTGCGGTGAAGATCGAGAATCATGTGAAGATTGTATTTTTTGCACATTTCAATCGCAAAATCAATGTACTTAAAACCTTCTTCATTGAAATAATATTCGTGGCCGAGCACAAGATTATGACCGTATCCGATAACGGGAGCAACATCCTTAAATTCGGTACTGTCGGATAAAATAAGTTCATAATCGACAGGTATTCTTACATGATCGAATCCTCTCTCGGATACTGTTTTGAAATCATCTTCGGTTATAAAAGAATCATAACGTTCTTTAGTGTGGTTGCACTGTGAAAGCCATCCGCCGAAGTTAACACCGTGTGTATATCCATTAAATATCTTCATATATCCTCCCCAAAAAGAAAAATAAGTTAATGTCGGTAGTATTTCTTAATTATAGTACCAAAATATACGATAAAATTAAAGTTGTGATAAAGGATCTATTCTTCAGAAGGAGTAAGTTCATCAATTTCCTCAACTCTGACATTCTTAATGTAAATAGTTGCCGTAGAACCTTTATTGCCCATATTGAATTCAAGTCGGCCGTTATTATCGTCTTTATCACGCATTGTAAACTCGTAAACATAAGTGGTCGGCTCTGTTGTTGCAGTGAATTTGGTATCTGCGAGATAACGAATCCAGCCTGCATTGGGTGCCGAAACACATACAATCAAAGGTCTTTCTTCATCTGCCCAGCAATCGAAAGTTACTCTGTAATTCTTTCCTTTAATCATCGGAAGTTCGGGCTGAACAAGCTGTACCGAATAATCGACCGTACCTTCTTTTTCGGTATATATTATCATTGTTTCATCTTTAATTTCTGCGCTTCCTTCGCCTCCTTCAAAAAGAAGGAAATACCAGTCTTCGGTATCATCAAGGTTTTCCGCAACGGCAAAATCGCCGTTATGAATGAAATTACCTGTCTCATCAGCCTGTCTGAAAACTTTTTCGGGCTTCTTTACATTTGTATCGTAAGAATCTTTTTGGTATACACGGACATAGTCAATTAAGAATTCCGCATTGTCAAAATCGGTTGTTTCATCCGGATTTCCGGGCCATGTACCGCCGACAGCGAGATTAAGCTGAACGTAAAAGTTTTGATTGAAAGGAGCGGGATAAGGTTCTTCATCAGCGCCTTCAACGCATGTAAACCAATCGTTGACGGTTAAATAAAGTTCATCGTCGATATACCATCTTATTTCGCCGGGTTCCCATTCTACTGAATAATCATGGAAAGAATCAGCAAAAGAATTGTTTTCAAGTGTTACAACACCCTGTTGTTCAGCGTGGGGCTCGCCGTAATGAACAGTACCGTAAGCGGTTTTGACATCGCTTCCCAAAACTTCCATGATATCTATCTCACCGCACTTTGGCCAAATTCCGTAATAGTTTTCGTCGGTGGGCATCATCCATATTGCCGGCCATAAACCCTGTCCTTCGGGTACTTTTGCTCTTGCGACAATTTTGCCGTACATAAAATCCTGTTTATTTTGAGTTTTAACTTTTCCGGAAGTGTAATAGTTGTTTCCTTTATCATTTTTTCCCTTGATTGCCTTAAGTACAAGGTTTCCGTCTTTAACAAAGACATTCTTGGTAGAAGTGGTATATTCCTGGAGTTCATTATTCGTCCAGCCGGGCTGGTGAGGGTCGTAACTCCAGATGCTTTCATTCAATAAGGTGCCGTCAAACTCGTCGTGCCAGAGAAGATTATAACCGTCAATCTCGGGTGCGGGGGTTCCTTCTTCGACATCCGGATTCGGGAGCAAATCAATTTCGGACTGATTTGAACCGTTATTGCATCCCGAGAATGCAAAAATCGAAGAAGTCAGAGCCAATACAGTTATCATGGAAATGGTTTTCTTAAAATTTTTCATAGTTTTTACTCCTGCAAATACATTACTTTTTGTTACTGAAATACTTTGTTTTTGTTTTTCCTTCTGAATATAATTTAGTTCATTTATTTTCAAAGATATATAAAAAATCTGATAAATTTGGTAAAATTATGATGTATATACATGACAAATCAGCTAAATTTTTTCGGTGAGCTTAATCGGACAAAGAAGTGTGGATATTTCTTCCATTAAAGTTTAAAAAAAGAGGAACATTTATGGATAATATTTCCGGAGAACTTATTTACAAAGAATATGTCATGCGCGAGGATTATTCTTTTCATGCGCCTTATAATCCCGAATTGGAATTTTATGAAGCCGTCAGAGACGGAAATTCAAAGGTTGTGGAAAAATCTCTTAAAGTGGATTTTTGCAATAAAAAAGGACTCGGAATTCTTTCTTTGGATTCACTTAGAAATTTTAAATATCATTTTGTGATAACAGCTGCAATGCTTTCAAGATACTGCATAGACGGCGGGATGGAGCATGAAATGGCATATCATATAAGTGATTTATATATAAACAGGGTGGATATCTGCACATCAAAAGAGGAAATATCGGCGCTTCACAGAAAAATGGTCAGAGAATATTTGAAAAGAATGTCCAAACTTAAGACGGATAATGTTTATTCAAAACATGTGGTGCATTGCATAAATTATATTTACGATCATCTTCACGAAAAGATTACCGTTGCTGATGCGGCATATGAGGCGGGAATAAGCGAGGGACATCTTTCGCGGCTTTTTAAAAAAGAAACCGGCATGTCATTCAATGAATATGTTATGCGCAAAAAAACCGAAACAGCCCGTAACATGATAGACTATTCCGGTTATTCACTTTCTCAGATTTCCAACATTCTGGCTTTTGGAAGTCAAAGTTATTTTGTAAAAGTTTTTAAAAAATATGAAGGCGTTACACCCGGCAAATATCAATCAACCCATTTGCCTTCGGCATTCATCTGATCAATCCAAAGTTTAAGAGACTCGATTGAAACGGTCATTTTATCAAGTTCGGATTTGATGTTTAAAAAGTCCTTCATTTCATCTTTGGTAATTTTTCCGTCTACCGTAATTTCAACGAGACGGTCCTTTTGTCTTGATAAAATATTTATGGTGGAAAGCATCTCGAGTGTAATCTGTGCGAGATCTTTTTCTTTTAATTCGGGAACGTAAAGCTGTCCGATCGGACATTCCTGTGAACAATAATAATTGCAGAGACTGGGCTTTTTGTAGGCCTTTGCCATTGCAAGAATCTCATCGGGATGAGGTTCGCATTTTTCACTCTCGATCTTTTCAATTCTGCTGTCACTCATGAAAACCAAAGCTTCGCTGGCCTGAGAACGAGTCATGCCTGCTTCTTCTCTGGAAAGCTGATAAATGTTTTTGTTTTCTTTGATAGATTTTTTGCCCATAATAACCCCTTCCTGATTTTTGATTATCCTGTTTAATTATATGCTATACAGGGCTTTTTGTGAAGACTTATAGATTATTGATTTTGCACTTTTCGTCGGATATAATTAATTGTGTGGAAAGACCGAAAATTAGTCTTTTGGGGGGACTCCATGAATCAGACCAAAAGTTCAAAGGGACTGAATCTTTTTACTTTAAAACTGATAGCGATTTTCGCGATGACCGTAGATCATGTAGCATGGGCCTGCGTGCCTTTTGACAGTGTGCTTGGTCAGGTAATGCATGTGGTCGGAAGATTTACCATTCCGATTATGTGCTTTGCGATAGTGGAAGGTTATATTCACACTTCAAATGTGACAAAGTATGCGCTTCGTCTCCTTATTTTCGGTATTATTTCAGCCACGCCTTTTTATATGTTCTTCGGGTCAATGTACGGATACAGACAGAATATAATCATTGACCTTCTTATAGCTTTGCTTACGATAATGATTGCGGCGAACGAGAACAATTCCCTTTCCGCCAAAATCGTTGCGATAATCGGTCTCGGAATCATATCCGCCGCACTCGGAGGATGGCCGATTCTTCCGATGGTTTATGTTCTGATTTTCTACTTTTTCAGAGAAGATTTTAAGAAAAAATGCATCTATTTTTCACTTGCAACATTTGTGCTGGTGCTGGCCCTTGTTATCTTTTCGGCAATAAATTCAGATGTACATTTTTTGAATGTTGACTGGAAATGGAATGACAAATTGTATCTTCTGGGATTTATTCTTCCTCTTGCACTTTTGTATTTTTACAACGGAGAAAAAGGCGGAAAAAGAATATCCTCATCACTTTTCTATATTTATTATCCCGCACATCTTTTGATTCTGTCATTGGCATTTTCGACCATGAGCGATATCAGAATGATTTTCATTCTCGTTCAGGCGACATCAATATTCCTTATTGTTATCCTGATGACCATGGCGGCTGTTCAAAGCAAAAATGCAGCAAATGCCTCGATAATTGCCATGCTCGCATTCGGCCTTTTGTTTATGGTAGGATATCTTGGCGAACTTATGAATCCTACGCTTGAGACCATAAAAGAAGTAGTTAAAATCGAATACGTGGCCGACTGCGGATTCTTAATCTGTTTTACATGGTTTGTGGCGGATTTCCTCAGAATGAAGATTCCGGTAACGATTTATATTATCGAAGGATGTGTCAGTGCGCTAACAATATTCGGCGTATATACGATGGACTCCAACACCCTTTTTTACAAGAGTTTCGAGGTCGGAGGAAACCTGGCATATCCTGTTGCAATAATAGAACCGGGAATCCTTTACTACGTTTTCTATATTTGCATAGTGCTGGTATTCGCGGGATTTGTCATGGCCAATTATATTTCAAGCCGGGAAATATCATACATTGAACATCAAAGAAGAATGATTATAAACTATGCCGTATTCGGTCTCTGGTTTTTCATTGCATTAAAGGCAATCGGAATATCGCCTTATGATCTTATAGCATTCGGTGTAATTGTGGCTATCTGCATAGTTTCCTACGGTACCATAAAATACGGCTTTAACAACAATACCAAAGTCATTGCCGCAAGTGCTCTTAACCATACTTCGGAAAGTGTCGTTGTTATCGATATGACCGGTGAAGTTTTGATGATGAACGAAAATGGCAAGGCACTGTTCCCTTATGTTCAGACAGGAAAAAATGTTAAAAGATACAGAGTGCTTAAGGACATCCTGGACGATAAGAGAAATATGCTTGAAAAAGACGATCATGTATACGGATTCAGAAAAGAACCTTTAAACGAAAACGGCGTGGTACAGGGCTACATGATCTGGGCATCGGATATAACCAATCAGGTTGAAGTATTCAATGAGATAAGAAGCAAAGCCGACACGGACGGCCTGACAGGGCTTTATAACAGAAGCGTGCTTGAAAGAATTGTTGCGGATGAACTTGCCGCAGGTCGAAAAGGATCGCTCTTTATGACCGACCTAGATAATTTCAAAGCGGTAAATGACCATTACGGACATTCGACAGGCGATGCGGTACTTATCGCATACGGTGAGCATTTGTCTTTCATCTTCAAAGATACTGAAGCGCTTATCTGTCGTCTGGGAGGAGACGAATATACGGTATACGTAAGAGATTTAATCGATGAAGAAAAAGCCAAGGAATTCGCTTCAAGGATTATCTCGACACTTCCTGACAAAATGGGCAGATCGAGCCTTCCAACAATAGTGGGTTCCTCAGTGGGAATTACGATAAACGATGGAAAATTCAAAGATTTTGAGACTCTTTACGAGACCACTGACAAGGCTTTATATTATTCAAAAGAGCATGGAAAGAACAGATATCATTTGAGTGAATAAGATGGTCGAAGGTGAGATATGGGATTATTTAAAAGCAGATATGAAAAAGATATGGACGAGGCAATAAAGCGTCTCGAAATGAATATGAGCAACAATTACAAGGATGCTGCTCAAAGCAACCTTAAAGAGTTCGAAGAACTCTTCCGAAAGTACTGCGAAGACGGTGTACTAAAAGACAAAGTCAAAGCAGCTTACGGTCAAAAGCTTACCGAATATCAAACCAAAATGCAGGGCTATACACACAAAGACCAGAAGCCTTTCTGGACATAGTAAATTAAATTAACATGGAGATAGAAATATGGGCATGAATGAAACTCCGGCTTCGGAGAGAAAACATATAGCGTTCTTTGGATGCAGGAATGCAGGAAAGAGCAGTCTTTTGAATGCGGTTACTGGGCAAAATTTATCAATCGTATCGGATGTGCTCGGAACCACTACGGATCCGGTATATAAAGCAATGGAGTTACTTCCTGCGGGCCCCGTGGTGGTTGTTGATACTCCCGGCCTTGATGATGAGGGCGAGCTTGGAAAACAAAGAATCGTAAAAGCAAAGGAAGTATTAAGAAAAACGGATCTTGCTGTTCTTGTAGTTGATTCTGCAAAGGGATTCGGCAGAGAGGATGAAGAAATCCTTGATGCAATAAAGGATAGAAAGATATCATTTATTGTGGTGTACAATAAATCGGACATATCGAAGGCTCCTGTTACATCAGATATAAAGTCCGTTGTGACAAATGACGATGGATCTTCGGATACAAAGGCAGAAAAAGGAGCATCACTGACAGGCGAAACAAAAGATAATTCAAAATCGGTTTTACTTTCCGTAAGTGCACTTACGGGAGAGGGCATATTTGAGTTAAAAGAAGCCATTGCCAAACTTTTAAATGATTCGGACAATGACAAAGTTCTGATTGGCGATCTTGTTTCAACAAATGACCTTGTTGTGCTTGTGGTACCTATTGATAAGGCTGCACCCAAAGGAAGACTTATATTGCCGCAGCAGCAGACCATAAGGGATTTGCTTGATCACGGTGCGATACCGCTTGTATGTCGTGACAGTGAACTTGAAGGTGTAGTGGCAAAGTATAAAGCTGATATTAAACTTGTCGTAACCGACAGTCAGGCATTTAAAAAGGTCAGTGCGATTGTACCTGATGACATTCCCTTGACATCTTTTTCAATTCTTTTCTCGCGTTACAAGGGAGAACTTGATTATCAGCTTGAAGGAGTAGAAGCCTTAAAGAATTTAAAGGACGGCGATTATGTTTTGATAGCCGAGGGATGTACGCACCACAGACAGTGCGGTGATATCGGGACGGAGAAGATTCCCGCGATGCTAAAAAAGGCAGGTAATTTAAATATCGATTTTGTACACGGAGTTGAGTATCCTGATGATTTGGATAAATATAAAGTTATCATTCATTGCGGCGGCTGCATGCTTAACGAAAAGGAAATGAAATACAGAATCGAAGCAGCAAAACAAAGAGGTGTTGCGATTACCAATTACGGTATGTGCATCGCATACTTTACGGGGGTGCTCGAACGAAGCATTAAGCCTTTGATGGGATTATAGAAATGTACAACGGATTGATAAATGTCTACAAGGAACCGGGCTTCACATCGATGGATGCCGTGGCGGTTTTAAGAGGCATATTAAAACAAAAGAAAATCGGACATACAGGAACCCTCGACCCGGCGGCCGAGGGCGTATTGATGGTTTGCCTTGGAAACGCAACTAAACTTTGTTCTTTTCTGGAAGATAAGGATAAAGAATATGAATGCAGGATGCTTCTTGGAGTAACAACCGATACGGAGGATACGACGGGCACGGAAATCACAAGAAAAAGTGTTTCTCTTAACCCGGAAGATTCGGTCGATTGTTTGTTAAGCGAAGAACAGATAAAAGAGACTTTTCTTTTGTTTAAAGGAGACATCAAACAAATCCCTCCGATGTATTCTGCTCTGAAAAAAGACGGAAAGAAATTATACGAACTGGCCAGAGCCGGAAAAGAGATTGAGCGAGAAGCAAGGGATATTACTATCCATGAGATTGAGATAAAAAAAATTGATCTTCCGTATGTTACATTCAGAGTACACTGCTCAAAAGGAACATACGTAAGGTCTCTTTGCAGGGATATCGGTGAGAAACTCGGCTGCGGCGGCTGCATGGATCATCTTTTGAGAACAAGAGTATCTTTTTTCTCGAAAGAAAATTCGCTTAGACTTTCCGAAATTGAAAAACTTGCAAAGGCAGGAGAAGTCGACAGATTTATTCTTCCGACAAGCGATGTGTTTAAAGACTTACAATCCATTTATGTTAAAGAAGAAAGCAGCAAGATTATACAAAACGGGAATTCTTTATTGTGGAGCAATATAGAGAAAATTGCTGATGATAACATGGGCCCAAAAGATAACGTGGAATTAAAATCCAAGGCTGGCAATTCGCAGATGTTCAAAGTTTATACGGCAGCAAACAAATTTATCGCTGTATATAAATACGACGAAGCCGAAGACATATTCAAATGCGAGAAGATGTTTCTTTAAGAAAAAACATCAGAACTGCCAAGCGGTAATAAACGGAAAAGAAAATCGTTTATTCTTTCGACAGAGAGGAAATTACTGATTCCGGTCGTGTCTTACTTATGCGAATTTCTGTAAGCGTAGAAAATATATTGCTGGATAACGCCGTTGTATGGAGCGTAAAGATTCATATCAAAACCGTTTGGAAAATGTTCTTCCAAAGCGCGGTTAATCCACACGTCCTTCGGGAAGAAGTTTAATCTGTGAAAACCGAACAATGCGATGCAGGATGCGACTTTATCGCCGACACCCTGCATCTTTTTTAATTCTTCAAAAAGACTCTCATCATCTAATTTCTTAAGGTCTGCAACATAAGAAGGATTGGAATAAAATGTTTCTGCTGCGGACAGAATATAAGAAAGCCTGTATCCGAGACCGCAGGAAGACAATTTCCCGGCATCGGTTGAAAGTATTTGAATCGGTGTCGGAAATGCATAATCAGTGTCGTTTATTTTATCCCCGCAGAGTTCACAAAGGCGCTCGATTGAAGTCTTAATTGCCGGAATACTTTTTCTTTGCGAGATGATAAAAGAAACAGTCATCTCCCAGATGTCCTGCTTGAGCATTCGCATTCCGATTGAAGAAGTGGCGCATTCCATCAAAAAAGGATTATCCTTAACGGATTTTCTGATTTTTGAATAATTTGTATTCAAATCAAAATAGTCACTCCAGATATTATCGAAATCTTCCTTTGAACAATCCAAATCAAATGTGTCTTTGCCAAGATTTTTTATATTCAATACTTTGTTAAAAGCAACAATTTTATAATACCCGTCTGCAGATTGGTTAAATCTGAAACACTGTCCGCTGTTTGCGATGACATTTAAATCGAAATCATCCTTAATAATTTTTTCCATAACAAATCCCGTCCGATATCTTTTAAACCTGTTCATTTCCGATTTTAAATGCTTGAAACTCTTTTTTCAAGAATTACAAATTTGTATTCTTTAAATTGCGGCTATGTTATAATAAAACACGATAGGTTTAACGTAAGAAAACAACTTTTCAGGGAGACTTTATGAAAATAATTCATGCAGCGGACCTTCATCTGGATTCGCCGATGAAAACACATCTTGACGGTGAAAAAGCGGAGAAGAGAAAAAACGAACTCACGCTTAATTTTTCGCGTCTTTGCGATACGGCAGCAGACTTAAAGGTTAAGGCGGTTTTGATAGCGGGAGATCTTTTTGATACGAAAAGCGTAAGCAAAAAGGTCGCAAATATCGTGCTTGCACAGATAAATAAATATAAAGACATTGATTTTTATTACCTTCGCGGCAATCATGACAGAGACAGCTTTTTGAGCTTTATTAAAAGCACGGGTGACATTCCCTCAAATTTCCATATGTTTGAGGACGAATGGAGTTCGTATTGTTTAAATCCGGAATCTGACGGCAGAAAGATAATGCTTTACGGTGCGGAATTCAACAATAACGCATCCAAAATCATTACGCTTTTTAATGCCGATTTTAATGATATAAACATTGTGACCCTGCATGGCCAGGAAAATGAGTATACGGGAAAAGACAAGACCGATATCGTTCCGATTTCGGCACTGAGAGGAAGAGGAATAGATTATCTCGCACTCGGACATGTGCATGAGCATAAGATTAAAACTCTTGATTCGAGAGGCATTTACTGTTACCCCGGATGCCTTGAAGGAAGAGGGTTCGATGAATGCGGAGATCACGGCTTTGTACTCCTTGACATAGATGAGGAAAACGGGGATATCATTCCTCAGTTTATAGATTTTGCGTACAGAAAACTTCACACGCTGGATATCGATATTTCAAACCTTGAAAACTCAGGTGAAATCATCGAAAAAATCGGAAAAGACATAATGGCATGCCGTTACAGTCCAAGAGACATGGTGAAAATCCGTCTTGTCGGTGAGGTGGATGAAAATGCGGAAATCAACGAGATGCTTATAGCCGATGCTTTTAAGGATGAATACTTCTTCGTAAAGGTTAAGAACGAAAGCAGCGTTCGCGTCAACTACATGAAATACGCGCTTGACGAATCGCTTAAGGGCTGGTTTATAAGACTTGTGCAGAATTCCGACGAAATTGACGAAGAGACTAAGGGACAGATTGTCAGAATGGGCCTTAATGCGCTCTCGGGAGAGGAGATCGTGCAATGAAATTAAAGGCTTGTCATATAACAGGATTTGGAAAAATGAATGACAGATCGTTTGATTTTACGAACGGTCTTAATGTATTTTGCGAAGAAAACGGTTTCGGAAAGAGTACGCTTGCTTCATTCATTAAGGTAATGCTTTATGGATTCGAAGATGAATCCAAAAGAAGTTTAAAGGATAAAGAGAGAGAAAAATACCGCCCCTGGAACAAAGGTGTTTACGGCGGAAGCATTGTTTTTGAATATGACGGAAAAGAATACGAAGTCAGCAGAACTTTCGGCAAAAACGAGAATGATGATTCATTCGAAGTCAGGGAACTTCCGTCAAATGCGGTTTGCAATCTTTTTGAAAAAAGTTCGCTCGGAGAGACCATCTTCGGGATTGATAAAAATTCATTTTTCAGAACCGCATACATTGCTTCAAGAGATTTAAACAAAAGCGATGAGAGCATTACGGATTCGATAAGGGCAAAGCTTGGGAATCTTACGGATGCAACGGATGATATCAATAATTTCGATACGGCAGTATCCAGATTCGAAAAGAAAATGAATGAGTATACGCCCGAGAGAAAGACAGGTAAAATCAAGAGCCTTCAAAACGAAATTGCTGACAAAAACAACAGACTAAGAAATCTCGAGGACGTTGAAAAGGCAACGGAAATTCTTGAAGGCCAGATTGTTGCGCAGACCGGGCGAATCGATAAAGATAAACTTCGCATTAAGGAACTTAAAGATACCGAAGGCAAAGTCATGAAGGCCGAGTCAAACAAAGCCAAAAAGAAAATGTATGATTCACTTAAGGAAGATTACGAGACGAGCAGAAAAAATACGGATGAAATTTTTGACTTTTTTGCAGGACATATTCCTTCGCTTTCCGACATTAATTCCGTAAGGGATAAAAGCAGCAGAAAGAAGAATCTCATAAACGAGATGAACTCTTTAAAAATCGAAGACGAGGAAAGATGGAATAAACTTAAAAACAGATTTGAAAACGGAACACCCACCGAAGATGAGATAAAGAATTATATCAGTCTTTGGAACGAGATGCAGTCGAAGAAAAAAGAGACTGACGATAAAGAAGAGAATCTTAAAGAAGAAGCGGAAAAATATATTGAGAACAAAAAAGCGGAATGCAGCGAGAATTACGAAAGAGGTCTTGAAGCATTCAGAACCGCCGAAAAAAAGAGAAAGACTAAACTTACGATATTTATTATTCTTGCCGTTATTTCTTTTGGAGCCACGATAGCGCTTACCGTGATGGGAATGATGGGAAAGAGGGCTGATTTTATCCTTATCCCCGAGGTTGCCTCCTTTGTAATCGGAGTAATATTCGTAATACTCATTTTTGCTTTAAGACTTTTGAAAAAAGGAGAATTTAATTTAAGCCGAGACGTGGATATTACCGAAGAAGAAGCGATTTCGAAAGTGGATTCTTCAAATTTTACAAGAAATGTCATTAAGTCCCAAAGAGGCGAGATTGAATTTACCAACAATCAGGTTAAGAACTTTTTTGAAAAATACAAAGCTTCTTTCAGGGAAGACAAAGTCGTGGATGAACTTGTCGTCATGCTTGAGGATGTCAAAGAGTACGGCGCATTAAAGTCAAGGAACTCGAAACTTGAGAGCGACAGACTCGAATATGAACAGTTAAGCGGCGAAATCAAAGAGTTTTTTGACCGGATAGGCAAGAGCGGCGATGAAGAAAACGACGAGCAGCTGGACGAATATCAGAGAAAGTCGGTTCGCTTCGTTTCCTGCATGGAAGAAAGCGAAAGAAAAAAGAATAATTTAGTGCAATTTGAGTCAGAAAATGATATAACAGATATATGCACGGAGTATCCCGAAGATCTTCCCGATATCGGCGATTTAAGAGACGAAGTCGCAGAGCTTGAAGAGGAAATCGAAAAGGAAACGGAAGCCCTTTCGAATTTCAGAAACCGTCTTGAAGAAAGACAGGAAGAAAGGGATGAACTTATCCTTTTAAAGGTCAGACTCGAAGAGGATAAGGAGAGACTTGCAAAATACGAAAAAGATTACGATCTTATGTCAAAGACTCTGGAGTTTTTGAGCAGAGCCAAGAATGAACTTTCACTTAAATACACCGGTCCGACGATGGATGGATTCAAAAAATACTGTTCGTTCTTTGATGAGGAAGATTCGGAAAGCTTCAGAATAGACACTGATCTGAATCTTACAAAGACCGAAGAAGGAATGCAGCGAAGAATAAGCGATTTGAGTCTCGGACTCAGGGAAGTGACGGATTTTTGTCTTCGCCTTGCGCTTATTGATGCGATGTATCAGAAAGAGAAGCCTTTTGTAATCCTTGACGATCCTTTTTCGGATTATGACAAGAGCAATCTTTCGGGCGCGATGAAGGTTCTCGAGGACATTTCAAAAGACTATCAGATAATATATTTTACCTGCCACGAGAGCAGAACCGTTAACGATAATCCTTACAGGATGATTTAAAGGAGGGAAGATATGGACGATAATGCAAAAACGTTAAAGAAACTTTATATTGGTCAGATTGTTAACCGTATACTTCTTATTCTTGCAATGATTATTCTTATTGCCAATCTTGTGGGAACGATAATAATGGCAGTTGAGATTAAGCGTTTTACGGTTATGATAGAGCCTGCAATCGAAGCAATCAATGCGATTGATGTCGAAGAACTCAACAAGACTCTCGTTACGATTAACAACGCAGTTGATGTATTTAAGATTGATGAAGCACTTGATGCCATAAGCAAACTTGATTTCGAGGGATTCAGCAAAGTGGTTAACGGTATTGATGTCGACAAGCTAAACAGTACGCTTGAAAAAATAGATGAAGCTTCCAATTTCATGAAGCGTATCGGAGACGGAATGAATACATTCCTTAATCAGTTCGGCATAAACATGGGCAAATAAATTTGCTTACAATAAGGAGGAGAAGAAAATGAAACTTTTAAAAGAATTTAAGGAATTTGCTCTCAAAGGAAATGTAATGGATATGGCTATCGGTGTTATCATCGGCGGCGCTTTTTCGTCGATTGTTACATCACTTACAACAAGCTTTATCAATCCTTTGATTAACAGTGTCGGCGGTGCTGAAGTAGCCGGTGCAATCAAGCTTCCCTGGGTAGATTACACAGGATTGGATTCGGAAGCAGCCTTGGCTTTGTCACTTAACTACGGTGCATTCATCACAGCCATCATCAACTTCCTGATTCTTGCTGTTATTCTCTTCATCATGCTCAAGGCTATCAACACAGCTACAAAGGCAGCAGAAGAAGCAGCTAAGAAACTTAAAAAGAACAAAGAGGAAGAAGAGGCAGCAGCTCCCACAACTAAGATTTGTCCTTTCTGTAAGAGCGAAATCGACATTGAAGCTACAAAATGTCCTCACTGTACATCCGATCAGCCTGCTGAAAGCAAGTAATTCATATATGAATAATAAAAATCGCATCGATAATTCGGTGCGATTTTTTAATTATGGGTCGTGACCCTGTTGAGCTCGCGAAGCGTGCGAAATATAAACCACCCGCTATGCGGGTGCGCGGTGTGTGTTATACAAAAAAATCACCTTTCCACTATAATGAGGTTGTTCAAGCC
>Ga0129307_1000413_pt1 | contig 67378 bp, 68 predicted proteins | sample P1105metagenome_FD_94437 | JGI IMG/M metagenome (GOLD analysis project Ga0129307, IMG submission 94437) | Capybara group fecal microbial communities from Wisconsin, USA - P1105 metagenome | ecosystem: Host-associated > Mammals > Digestive system > Large intestine > Fecal | place: USA: Wisconsin...
ACAAAGCCCTCCTTTGACAGACCATTTTCCGAGATGGTTTTTGTCAATGGAGGGCGTGCGCGTTGAAGAAATGTTCTCCGAATTTCTACGCTTTTTCTACGCTTTGTTTGCGAACGTGCATTTTGGGCTGAAAATCGGCTTGGAATTTTGCTGAAACCTTTTCGATACAATCGCTGCAAATTATTGCAGATTCGCAACAATTATTGGAACTATTCCAATAATTGTCGGAGTGGAATTTGAACTATCTTCCCTTAAAGTCTCTTATCCGACCCCGGCGGAACAACGTGTCAAAAAACTGGAAATCGTGTGTGGGTCAAAAGCCCACCGAGGGTTCGAATCCCTCCCACTGCGCCATACCTGCACGTCACTATGGAGAACATAGTGACGTGCGCCTTTTTCTGGACATCCCTGATTTATCGGGGGTGTCCTGCTTTTTAGCCACCATGATTTCTGCCCTTGCAGTTTCAGATCAGTTTTATCAGCACCATTTTCTTATCTCACATTTTGTCCAATTCTTTATGTGGGACTTTATGCACCACTTTTGACCGGTAAATTCTACTTTTGGTGCAAAGCGAACACAAAAAAATAGCGCCGCAGCGATCTGATAGTTCAGATGCCGCGACGCTTTCATAATGTGCTTGCCGCAAATCAAGGCGCGAGTGTCGTCTCGGTGCCATCCGTGAACAGGAACTTCATGCTTCTATCAGGATTGACTGTGACCGATTCAACTAAGGTGCGCCATCGTTCCTCGCTAAACGAGGCTTCATTGGACCCAATGCCCACAAGCGCCTTTTCAAACGCCGTATGAATTTCATCTTCACGGAGAAAAGGTGTTTGGCATCGTTTTGGTTGATTATACTTGTGATTACAGTACCAAATGTCGTAACGATTGGTGTTCTTGCGATTATGCCATACCTTATGACCATAAAACTCTCCGCAGTCGCCGCAAATCAAGCGGTTTGCAAAAGGATGGTCGCTCTTTATCTTCGCCCTGTTCATACAGTGCTTTTGCAGTTTTTTCTGTACGCAGTCGAAAATCTCCGGCTCAATGATTGGCTCATGAGAATTCTCAACGAGAAATTGTCGAACATCACCTTCGTTCTTGCGTTTTTCCTTCGTGAGATAATCAACGGTGTACGTCTTCATAAGCAGAGCGTCACCCTTGTATTTCTCATTTGATAAAATGCTCTTGATCGTACTCACAGACCATTTCTCTTTGCCAGATGGCGTTGGAGTCCCGCAGTCTGTCAGATAGTCCGCAATATAACGGATCGTTCTGCCGGATAGAAAGAGATCGTAGATTTTGCGGACAATCTCCGCTTCTTCCTCAACAATTTCCGGTCTCCCATCATCGCCCTTACGATAACCGAGGAAGTGTTTGTAGGGCAGAAATACGTTTCCGTCTTGCATGCTCTTCTGCTGTCCCCAGCGGATATTTTCACTGATGGAGCGGCTCTCCTCTTGGGCGAGGGAACTCATAATTGTGAGCATGACCTCACATTTTGGGTCAAAGGTGTGCAGATTCTCTTTTTCAAAGATGACCTCCACACCAGCTGCTTTCAGCTTGCGCACAGTTTGAAGCGTATCCACAGTGTTCCGGGCAAAACGGGAGATGGATTTTGTCAGTATTAGGTCGATGCCGCCGCCAAGCGCCAGTTCAATCATGCGATTAAATTCATCTCGGTTCTTTGTGCTTGTTCCCGTGATGCCGCGATCCGCGAACACCTTGATTAATTCCCAATCTGGGTTGTTGCCAATGTAGCGAGTGTAGAAATCCACCTGCGCCTCGTAGCTGGATTCCTGTTCGTCCTGCTCCGTAGAAACACGGGCATAGGCGGCGACTCGCAACTTTTGCGGCGTAGTGTCTTCTGTTTGCTGAACCTGTTGGATGACGGGCTCAATGATCGTTACTTTCGGCATTTTCTTCCTCCTTTCGTTGCCGCGCCAGCGTTTTTTCTCTTGCCGCCTGTCGCATTTCCGGCGTCCAGCTTGTGCTACGTGATGCGTATTCCCATTCTGTGTCGACGCATGCTCCGTTCTTAAGATAAAATGTAAGTTTCTGATTAGTGGCAACAATATGACAGATTCGCTCTACAAGTATTTCTCGCGTGAGGTCTTCTACGCCTAAAACCGACTTAGTCTTTTCAATTAAAATGGACTCCGGGATTTTCGACGATCTACATACGGACGTGCTGAATCGGAAGTATCCCAAGCAAATCCAAATGATTTTTGAATACCTCCCGTTACTGTTCTTGCGGGCATACTTATAACCACAGTTACCGCAAGTTATCATGCCTGAAAAAAGATTCTCGGATCTTGTTCTTTTTTGACGTTTGGCGGCTTCATCACGTCGATTTGCCATTTCTGCTTGAACTGCTTGGAATGTAACCTTATCTATTATGGCTTCATGGCTATCCTTGACATAGTACATTCTTCGCTGACCAGTGTTCTTGATTTTTTTCTTTGTCCGGAAATCCTCACGAAATGTTTTTTGCAAAAGCAGATCCCCTGTATACTTCTCATTCGTAAGTATTTTAAACAGTGTATGGGCTTGCCAATGCTTCGACCTTTCTGGTGTGATTCCTTCAGCGATTAGAGTTTTAGAAATCTTGCCATACCCCATCCCCAATAGATAATAGTTGAAAATCTTGCGCACAGTTTCTGCTTCTTCGGGGACAACAATCAGTTTTTCACCCGCAAGACGATACCCAAGCATTTTCCCAGCATTGGGATGACCTGCCTCAAACATTTTTTGTATCCGCCATTTCTGATTTTCACTGGCAGATCGGGCTTCCTCCTCGGCGTACATAGCGAGGAGCGTCAGCAGGAGTTCTCCGTCCGGGCTGATGGAGTGCATATCCTCTTTTTCAAAGTAGCAGTCAACGCCCAACCTTTTGAGTTCCCGTACCGTTTCCAGCAGGACAATCGTATTGCGGGCAAAACGTGTTACGGATTTCGTAACCACAAGGTCAATCTTTCCGGCACGGCAGTCCTCCAGCATCCGCTGAAACTCCGGGCGGTTGATAATTGTCCCCGAGATTCCGTTGTCAGAATATATGGAGACCAGTTCCCAATCCGGGTGCGCCGCAACATAGTCCTCATAGTATTCCGTCTGCGCCTCCAGCGAATGGAATGCGGCATCCTTGTCCGATGAAACACGGGCATAGGCCGCAACGCGGATAGTTTTCCGTTCCTTTGGCTTTGCCGGTATTTCTGTGATTTTCATGGGTTTTTACCTCCTCGTCACCATTCATCACTCTCAATAGAAGAACAGTCAAGGGTGTTTTTCTATGACTTTGCGGTGCTTTCGCCGCCACTCGGTGCGGCAGTGGTCGGAACAAAATACGGCATCTTGCCGAGCCCCTTCAGGTAGTGGTTTCCGGCAGTTCTTGCAGAGTAGTGCCGAAGCTTTTTCCGCTTTGGTTTTACGTTCGCCTGTTGCCTCCACGCCCTTGCGCCTACAGATAGACTTCACGGTATTGGCAGACAGCCCAAGCTCCCGTCCAATAAAGCTGTACGGGTAATTGTGGCGGCGCAGAGCCGCGATAGTTTCTAATTGCTTTGCCGTCACGATGATTCCTCCTTTCCTCGTTTTGGTTGATAGATATTTGGTACCCCATACGGGGCATATGAATGATGTTTTGGAGTATCCCCGGCCCGAAACGAGCCGGGGATAAAAATGTGCGTTCGCTTAGATTTTGCGGATATAATCTTCGCCGTAAGCAACACCGAGGCCGGAGCCGCAGTCCCAATTTACGAACACCGTCCCGATGTCGTCCACCATAGAGACCGTGCCTTTGTCGCCGGGTCTCAGCTTGGCAAAAGGATCGTTCATGGAGATAAGCTCCACGCGGGTGCCTTTCGGGTACATCCGGCGGATACGCTCTACCGTTTCTTTGCTGGGAAAGCCGTTCATAATAAACCTCCGAACATTGTTTTCTTCTTCTGCTTCTGTGGTGCGGAACGCTCCGGGATATGTATCATAGTTACGTTGAGTACCCGTAACGGGACATCATCCGTGGCCTGAGCAATTCCGGCCATGAAGCCACAGAGTGCTTTTTGTCTTGCCTGTTCTGCACTGAATGCGGTCACCTCTATGTCGGTGGCGAGATAAATCTTATACCGATTCATCTGCATCCTCTTTCCTGGGAACAGGAATCTCAGCCAGCGGGTGAACGTCATAGTTGCCGTTGTCGCCCAAGGCTTCAAAGAGTTCCTTCTGCTTCTCGGGCGTCAGGTCATTCCAGTAGATCGAAATGGTTTCCGTGGGAGTACCGTAGCGCCAGCCGCTGTTGCCGGAGAGATTCCGCATCATGAGCTTTCTCGCCAGAGCGTACTCCGCGCCCTTCATGCCGAGGCGCACCATGAAGATGCGCATGGCGAAACGGTCATTGTCGCCGTCATAGGGCTTGTCCAAAATCCGCTTCTGCTCTCTTGCCATCTGGCAGAGGGCCGTGATAAACTGCGCATAGGCAGTCGCTTCGCCCTCCGTGCCGGACAGCGTAAACCATGGGAAGGAAATCTCCTCATTCGCGACGATGATCGGCAGAGTTTCAGTCTGGAGCGCATTCTTGAACAGGATGCCCTTATTGGCGACGATTTGCTTCAGCCGCGTGAGAGCGTCGTCCGGAAGGCTGGCTCTCGGGATGGTGATCGTAAGACGAGTGTCGTCATCGGCGGCATCATCCTTCGTGTCAGCATCATCCGGAGTTTCGTCCACAGGAACATCAGTTGTCCCAGCTTCTGCCGGGGCGTCCTCTTCGGGGGCAACCTCCTCGGTGGGTTCAGCGGCCACGTCGGGCGTTTCCGCGCCCTGTGTGGCCTCCGTCTCCGCTTCGGCGGGCTGGGCGTCCTCCTCGTGCTCCGGCGCGACGTCGGGCGTTTCCACCGCGACAGGCGCGGGGGCGTCTTCGGCGGGAACGCTTGCCTCGTCCAATATGGAATCAGCAGCTTCGGTTTTGGTGAAATCGCTTGCCTCCTCCGGTATGGGGGCATCGGTCTCGGACTCGGTAGAAACCTCATCCTCAGACTGCTCTGGGACAAAGCCCTTCTCGCTCAGCTTCTGAACAAGCAGGGCAACCGCCTCCGGTGCTACCGTATCCGGGTAGGAGATCACGCCGCTTTTATCCACGGTGTAATCGCCAACCGTATAGGCAAACGTCGGGGCTCCGGCATAAACCGGATCGGAATAGGTCAGTTCGGAAAGCGCCTGTACCAGCGCCTTGCGCTCTTTGCCAGTGACATTGAAATTGATGGTCATTGTCTTGTACCTCCAGTTTTTATAATTCGGAATCTACTTCGTATTCCAGAACGTCGTCCTCCGTTACAAGGAAACGGCGCTCCGTGTGGAACGTGTTTCGCCAGATATTCTGTTCCGGAAGCGCTTCGCAAAAGCGAATCAGTGCCTGAGCCAAGCCCTTGTGAGCGCCTTTTGGATACTTGTCCCAACCGCGCTCGTAGGTGAAGATTTCATCTCCCCGGCTTCGGAAAGCGTGGAGCTTGATCACTCTGCCGCAGTCTATCCCGAAGCCGGAAGCCTCGTCACAGACCTTCGCCTGGAACGCATAGCCGTCCACATCGCCGAGCAGCCAGATGCCGTCCGGGGTGTGTGCTTTTACAACATGATCTTCCATAACGTCATCAGCTTTCTTCGCCAGTAATAATGAAGTGAACATACTCCTTGCGGTGCTCCTCCAAATAGGTGACCAGCTCGTAGAAATCGCGGTGATAGGCCAGATACTGAACGGTGTTGATATCAAACATATTGGTCTCGCCGCTGTCGCGGATCGCCAGAATCTGCTCTTTGATCTTTTCCGTCATTGCAAAGACCTCCTTCAAGTGTGTACGGAATAGTAGACGCAGGGATAACCTTCACGCTCTCCCTCATGGAGAATCAGGCCGCCGTTTTTAGGGAAGCCGCTCGTCGTTGTGAAGAAGAAGTTATATCCTCCGTCACGGTAGAGCGTTACGGTATCTCCCGGCCAGCGGAACGAGTCCCGCATGGCTTTGGAGAAGGCCCGCCGTTTCCGTTTGTCCTGCACGATCTTGTGAATCGTGGCGGCAGCGGGGCGGGCGTCAATCGTTGCGCGGCGCGGAGCAGGGGAATACAGGTATTTCACGAATTCCGAGAAGTCCAGCGCCAGCCGAAGCTTCAGAAGCGGAATCACGATATCCTGACGGAATCCCTGCACGTTGCCGTCGCCGCTGTAGTTCAGCCATGCGATGCTGAAAAGCAAACCGTTCTCCAACCGGGTGATCATGGCGAAGTCGCCGCAATCTGATTCATAGGAAACTGTGCCCTTCGGCGCGTCGGACAGCTCGCTTATCACTGAGCGATTTACAAGAAACCGCCCGCGAGAGCCGTGCTGTCTATCATAGGTCTTGATGCCCAGGTAACTCTTGTCGGCAGACATGGTAACCAGCACGGCGTTCTGACTTTCTCCTGAGTAGTGAACGGCTGCCTTTGGCATTTCCCAGCCCGGAACATTGCCCATAGCGTCGTTGTCGTCAGCCACGGACTCCAGCCACCATTCCAAATCCTCCAATGAGTCTCCGACCCAGCGGGGACAGCCATAGGGAGAGTCTTTTGTACCGTCTCCATATTCGGTAAGCTCCAGCGACTCGTCGGTCGTTACGAACTTACCCTTGTACGAATACAGATACAATGCGCCCTCCATATAGCGGATCACGCGCCAAGCCCTTGCACTGAAGGTCCCCGGGAACTGAAGCTCAATTGCCGTTTTCGCGGCAACCGGATCACTCCGGTCTACGCCGGGGTTACACTGCTTCTCAAAGGGAATGACTTTATGCTTCATGCGAACCTCCCTTCGTCCAGATGCTTTCTCCGACCTCATTGATGTACCTAACCATGTCGCGGACGTTCTGACAGCCGTATTCCGGCTCGTCAAAACCGCGACGCTCGGTGTAGATCGTCCAGTTATGAATCTCCCACGGGCTCTTGTGCTGGACGATAAAATACCGTCCTTCACGTTCGCCGATGAGAGGCTCAAAGCGGACATCGTCGTAGAGCGGACCTTTGACCGGGCAGTTATTTTTCAGCCACAGATAGTAGTTGTCCAGAACTGCCGGTTCGGTGATGCCCATAATGAGCGGGGCAAGTGTTTTCAGTCTCCGCAGCAGGGCATCGTCCACGCAGAACCAGTCGTACCAACCGGCGTTGCACTGCACGGATCGCTCCCTGTCGTTGTAATCGCCGGCTTTATACCGTTTCTGCCATTCACGGATTGAAATGCGTTCTTCCAAAATCATCGCCTCCTTGTCGATGTGCGATATCTACGGACTCTGCGACACACGCAGAGGAAACCACACATATCGCCGTCTTTGGTTGTTGCTTACAGGTTTTTAAGGTGCTGATGCCGAGCCTCCTTTCATCGCTCGGCTTTATATTGGTACCCCTTATGGGGCATGATGTTCTTGGTTATCCCCGGCCCGAAGGCCGGGGATGATGTAAGGTGCTACTGGCGCGTATATGCGCCGATGTAGAGATAACCGCCGCTGCTGCGGTCTTCCGCAATGCAGAGGTAACGGTCATCCCGGCTGGCAAACTCAACGTGTGCCGTATCGCGCTCTTTGAGGCGCTGATTGAGATACGGCAGAGCCTGTTTATCCAGCCATGCTACGAACTCGTCCTTCTCGTCTTTGCCCACATCGGTTGCTGTGGTGAAGCTCTGGCGATCCGGCAGGAGATCCACGACGCCGCCAGTGATGATGGCGCGGGCTCCCCAATAGATGCGGGGACGGAATTTCTGCGGGTAGAGCCCCCATTCCGGTCTGGACATGGTGATGAGCGGTTCTTTGCCAAGCTCAAACTGCACCTCCTGGAACCCAACGGTGTCGCAGAAGAAGCAGCCGGTCTTATCCGATCCGTCTATGATCTCCACTACGTCCGAGATGGACAGGGATCGCCCGGTGTAGCCCTCCGGATGCCGGAGATTGAACATTCCGAAAACATCCTCCAGCGTTTCGGCGTCCACGTCACCGTAGAAGACCTCATCATAGATGCTGCCGTTGATCGCCGTTTTACCGTAGAGCTTCGTAAGCTGATCCAGCCCGAGGAAAGCGACCCTTTCGGTGTCCTTTTCCAGATTGATCTGATAGATACAGATTGTCATGGTGACCTCCTATCCGAAAATCACATCGTTGAACAGCGCGTACTGGATGATGGTATCGGCGGCGATAGCATCGATGTGACCCACGTCTAGCCGCCCGGCGTCGGTGAGCTCAAAGGTGCGCTCGTTCTCAATCCACAGCCGGAGTCCGTTTAAAAACTTGTCCAGCGTGAGTTCCGAGACCGTGCCGTCCTCGACATCATAGAGCCTCAGCGTGCCGCCCCGTGAAATCTGCTCGCTGGCGTATTCGCTGAGATACTTTCCGACCACCTCTGCTTTGCAGCACCAATAGGTGATGCCGCCGTCCAGCGCAGCGCTCATGATGTCGTCAATATCCTCATCGGAGACGACGAAGTTAATGACAGCGGAAACGGCATGCTTCGTGACTTTGTTCGGATTCTTCTCCATTCTCAGCCCAACCGGACGATAGCGCCGTCCTTGGTGACGCGAAAGGCGATGTCGCCCATCTCGGAGCACTCAGGATAATCACGGTTGATGCAATAGCTCATGGCGTACCCATCTCGCAGATCGTTCTGTTGGGACTCCCACTCTTCCTCGTACTTGCCGACGAACAGCAGGGCGTCCAGATCGGCAATCACGGTGAACATCCGCACTACCAGAAAGACAGTGGCGTCGTGTTCCCGTTCAAACTGGCGGATTGCCTCCGCCGTTTCCTCGTCGACGGGGCGATACTCTTCGTTGTTGCAGAGCATTACGGTCCCGTCCTTCTCGAACTTCCTGCGGACATCCTCCCGGACACCCATCAGCTTCAGCCGCGATATAGCCTCGACTTTTCGTTTTTCGTGTAAGGTGTTCTGCATTTTGGCCTCCTTTACATGGTGGCGAATATACACAGTCTCTGCGATAAACGCAGGAAACTGCGTATATCTGCCGGTTTGACGCTAACCGATTTCACGGATATCCGTGATGCGGAGCTTCCGCATTGCAAGATCAACGGGCTCGGTAGCTACATAGAGCTGCGGGCCATCTGCGCGATCCACAATGAACGAAAAGTTGGCGACATGGCTTACGCCGGTCACTTGGAAGCACTCTTCCAAAGCCCGACGAAGCTCAACGCCGTCGTTTGCAACTTTCCGACCAATCAGATCATCGGCATACATGGGATCAACCTCCTCTCTTTGTCGTAGTTTTAAGGTGCGGTGGTACCCCGTAACGGGGCATGATGTTTGTTTTATCAGGGGCTTGGGGTATGTAAGCGAGAGATACAGACAGCGGCCATTTGTTAGGTGAAGCAGTATTTGTCTTTGCTTTTGAAGCGATTGTTTGTGCGAGGTTGCCCTGGCAATCCTCAGAGCTTCAACGTGCAGAGCGATGCTTCATCTCTTCCGTCAGTCGTACCAGCAATAAACGGGCTGATCTTTTTCATCCATGATCTCATCCGCAATACGGAAGTATTGAAGGAAGTCAATCAAGCTATCAGGATCGAGGGGCTTAAAACTGCCAATCCCTTCAATAGTGACCCGCGTATCTCTGCGATTTGCTGAGACAACATATCCGTGAAAGTACCAGTTATCCGGATTGTGTTCTTCAACAAAGCTGACGAATTCGGACACCTCTGGGCCACAATCGCAAGAACTATCAGGGAACAGATATCCTTTCTCCAATAGCTTCTTTACTGTGATATATGAGATTTTCTCAAACTTGCAGATCCCACCGTCATCGTAATTGGCTGGGTCGTAATGACGGTTAAAAACGATTTGTTCTCGCTCTTCAAAATTGATACTCTCTTTTTTCTTGCCTTTGGTTTTTGTCATATAATCCTTTCAGATTAAAGTTGATATTGTCCCCCTAATGCTTGGCTGTGACTGTATTCCCGCTTACATACCGCAAACCTCCGACGGGGGCTTGGGGTATGTAAGCGAAACAGAGACGAACTTTCCGGTGGCTGGCGGCGATTATTCCCCCGTTATAGAAATGTGCATTTTTGTTCTCAGGTTCGGTTAGATATCTACGCCATAGACCCCCTCAAGACCGACCATCTTCGCTAATGCCTCCCACATCTCCTGCGGTGCATCTTCCTCCAGAACTCTGTAGACCGGATACCAGTAATCCAACATAATCCGGGCTACTTTTGCTGGGTCTACCATCATTTGCACAGCATAACCGGCAGAGGTTTCGCCCTCCAGCATGATGGGGTCCTGGTCCGTTCCTTCGGCGATCTGTTCCAAGCGTTTCTCTTCGGCATCTATCGCCGCTTTGACGATGCGGACGGCTTCAGATAGTTGCATGGTCTCTTTGGTCTTGTCCGTAGATTTTTGTTCCCCCGATGGTGTTTCTGTCATAAATGTCCTTTCTGTTATGGTTAATAGTTGCTCCCAGCGCCCGTAGGCGCGTCATCTGTCCGCTTACATACCGCAAACCTCCGCTGGGGGCTTGGGGTATGTAAGCAAATGCGACTGTCCTCATCCAAATGACGGGATCGGATAATAAACGATGGTAGAGCGATTCTGATTCTTAAGGTTCAGTGAGTAGACTTTCATCTCCGCTGAAAATGAATTTGGAGTAGCGATCACGATGATCTTCGATCAAGCAGACCAGCTCGTGAAAGTCTCGTTCATGGGCAAGCCTCTGAACGGCATTGGCGTCGAGCATATTGGTGAGGCCGCTGTCTCGTATCTCCAGAATCTGCGTTTTCAAAACCTTGCGGAGATCGTGATTATTTGCTTTAGAGTTCTGTTCCATAGGTTTCCTTTGCTTTATTGGTTGATATTGTTCCCGTTGCTTTGAGTCGGGCAGTCCATCTGCTTACATACCGCAAGCCTCCATCAGCAGAGCTCCTTCGGATCGGTATCGCCGCGCAGCGTCTTCTCCAACTCGTCCGGCGTGATGACAAGGAACATCTTCGGCTGGGCTTTGATGCTGTCCCGGATATACTCCTTGAGCCTTTCCTTACGGGCATCGTCCTTGACGATCCATACCACCATCGGGAACATACCGGACTCTTTTTGCTCAATGCCGGTGTAGTAGTAGCGCAGATAGACGTTGCATTTATCTACCACTTGCCGGGGCGACTCGCTGCCAAGATCCATCTCGATAAACCATCTGTCCTCATATTTTTGGTAGGTGGTGATGGCAAAGAGATCGGGCTTCAGATACACAGCTTTGTCGCCATCCGCAAAGCGTCTCCAGCAGGTCGGCTCGGCATCAATGGCTTCAAGATTCAAATCGGAACTGTAGCGGCAAAGCGAGGTCATCTGCACAGCGCATTCGGAAATCGCCAGCGTGTGCTCCAGGAACAGCGGTTGCGGTTCTACGATACGTTTTCTCTTGATGCTGTCCGGGTCGTTCAGAGTAAGCAGCCGCTGGCCGGCTTCGGTGAGGTACCAGACCTTGAGCGAGGAGCCTCCGCCGAAGCCTCCCATGCGCCGCTCCAGCGGACGGATCAGTCCAAATTCACCTAATCGCTGGAGCAGCAGATTTTGGTTCCGGCTGCGCGAGGTTTTGGTAGTGCAATCCGTAAAGAACAGGTTGCCCACCTGAGTAGAAGTTAGGAAGCGGTATTTGCGGATGGTCTGCAGCACCGCATGGTCGCGGGCGGTAAGCCTCCCCTCAATTTCCGTGAGCTGGACGTGGGAGAGCTTCTTGGCTTTGGAATTGACCGGACGGCTCCGCGGCGAGTGGAATGCTATACCGAGAAACGGTATAGAGTCGCTTCCCAAACTCTCCTTTGTCCCGCTTGGCTCCGGCATTTCTGCGGCCTCAAACTCTGAGCGACCGGATGGGCGACCGGATGGGTCTGCGTCAGGGGTCGGGGCTTGCTTTTCTGTCGTTTTATGGTTTTCGTTCATAATGGTTTTCCTTGATTATTCTTTCTTTCTGCGCCCGATGGGGGCTTCGGTGACGATGGGGTCAGGCTCCGGCCTCACGCGGGTCATCATGCGGATGAGCTCCGCTTCAGTTCTTTCAGCCGGTACGCCATAGCGTTTCATACTCTCAGCCTTGAGCTCCGCCGCCATGCGGATAGGCTCCGGAGGCGGCATGGTCCTGCCGCTGATCCAGCCGGTGCTCTTGCCGCCAGACTGAAAACAGGTGTAGATTTCGTAGCGCGGGAGCGTCATGAAATCTACCGCCTCCAGCTCCGGGGCCTGTGCCGCCATGTCCTTGGCGTCGTCGCTGTTTAAGCCGAATGCGATCTTGTTTCGGCAGTTGGCGTCTATCCCCGCTTTGATATCCGGCGGGAGCTGTCCCCGGTACTGGTGGGCAACGGTGTAGGCAACACCGAGGCCACGGGCTTGGGCGAGAGCATCACTGAAGCTGGTCGGGAGAGCCAAATAGTCCTGAAGCTCGTCAATGAAGATGGAAACCGTATGACGCTTTTCCGGCGCGATATTCGCCCGTGAGAGGGCAAGGCTCCAGGTCAGGCCGACGATCAGGCTGCCGAGCAGTCTCGCACTCTCCGCGCCGATTAAGCCCCGGTTCAGGGGAACCAGCACGATCTTGCGCTGATAGAAGAGATCGGCGAGGGAGAACTTCGGGTCGGATTGTCCGAGGACATTCCTGAGTCCCGGACGGTAGGTGATCTGCCGGAGCTTATTCAGTACCGGCGCGATCTCCGTCCGGCGCTCCGAATCCTTCATGGCCTCAAAGTGATTCCAGAACGGCTGGAGCGCGATAGGGTCTTTGACCTTTGCGGTGAGCTCTCTTCTAAAGTTCTCGTCTATAAGCATCTGTGGAAGCCAGAGAAGATTGGCTCCTTTGATCTGCGTAAGCGTCAGCAATGCGCCGGACAAAATGTCTGCGGAGCGGATGCCCCAATTCTGTGAAAACAGCTCCTGGAACACCGCGAGGATGGAATCCGTGATGAGTGTTGGGTCGCCGGGGAGCGCCAGCGGGTTAAAACCTACAGGGGCAGGATCAGAGGGATCGAGCACGACCACGTCGTCCTTCCGCTCCTCCGGAATGCGCTCCAGAATGCTGGTGACAAGATCGGCCTTGGGGTCAACGACCAGGACACTGCGTCCGGCTCGGATATCTGCCAGAATCATGTTCTGCATCGCGGTAGACTTACCGGAGCCGGTCGGCCCAAGTAGGATGCTGTGTTCAAGGGCATCCTTCGGCGAGATACTGAGGTGTTTTGGGTCGCTCCCCAGCGTCATGGCGAAGGTGCGGTCTGCTTTCATGGACGGCTCGCTATACCACTTCGGCGGCAGGAGCAGCTTCGGATGCAGCCCCGGCGTACCGGGCAGTTCTTCCTCCCCGGCAGGGAGCAGAAGGAAACAGGCTGTTTCCTTGACAGAAAGTCTCAGCGGCATTCGCCACGGGAGGGATGCTTTGTCCAGGTGCTCGGCGGTCTCTTGCTCTGCCCGGATATGGACTCCGGCAGCTTCCAATGTCCGCATGGCGGAAATGATGTTGTTCAGCCGTGTGGTCGTATGCTCACCGCTGATGCCCAGCCGGATAACTGCTTCAAAACTATACTGTTCAGCCTTTTCCCGCATCGTGCGGCGCTGTTCGGCAGAGGCGTTATGAACGCTGCCGAGGACTACCTCCAGCCAAGACTCGGTAGGATCAGGAACACGTTTAGGGACGGTGCTGGGGGTATGTGGAGCCCCCAGCACGATCTGCAGTACACATTCCGTATCCTTCTTTGCACCGGTCATGGCGGCGAGGGCGGCGCGGATCATGGCGGCGGAAACCTCGGTGTTGAGCGACAGCACTGGGCGGGAGATCTTCACGCGCCGCGCCGTGCTGACCGGCTCACGGGTCACGCCGTCTGTAAACTGTGCGTTTACATGGGCTTTGAATGCCTCCTGTACCCGCGTGACAGACCACTTCGGCGTCCCGATGAGATAGCGCATCTTGCCGTTCTTGCACCGCGCTTCCCATACGAGCTGCCCACGGGAGGTGAGCGCTGCGATATGGGTCAGGATTGCCCAAAGGGAGTCCATCTCGTAAGGGCGCTGCAAAGTCACCTCGCGCCAGACCAGCTCTTTAGTAGTCATCGTGATCCTTTCTTTTGTAAACGCGATAGATAATGACGATGATGGCGAGTATCACGGAAATAATGATCAGCGGTATTTTGACGGAAACGAGGTACGAGATGCCGAGCTTCACGAGGAAGCAGCAGATAGCGAAGATGATGACATCCTCCACGATCCTTCCGAACAGGCCGCGATCCGTGTAGGGATCGTCGTCCTGATCGTCCAGCCAATTTCTGTTTCTCCTGGACACGCATTACACCTCCTCCTTCGTGTCGTGGGAGCCGTCCTGCTCCCAGCTATACTTCGGAACCGGATAGCCGGGGATGTAAATGTCCGCACCGCCCTCGGTCTCGTTGCCCCAGCAGTACCATTTCTCGGCACTGGCAGGACGTCTGCGGCAGAAGAGTTCCAGATACGGGCCGGGAGAGACGCGCTCCACGATACTCATGAATTCACGGGGCTTCTCGCTGTGGGCGGTGGGATAGGAGATCAGCCAGTTGATCTGCGTCCGGCACTTCGGAGGCAACTTGCCGCGCACGGCGAAGATACAAGTCTCGCTGGCGTTTCTGAGATAGTTCCCGACGCCGAGCTTCGGCTTGATCCAGTGGAACATTGTGATGTAGCGGAAGCCCCACGCTTTGACCACTTCCAGCCCCTCGTCTATGTTGCTGTTTGTTACCCAGAGGTACAGGTGGCAGTCCTCGTCCGCAAGGTCTCCAATGGGCATTTCCTTGATGCGATCCAGGCTCATCAGCGGGTAGTGGTTGATTGCGCCGCCATAGTTATGATCGCCGCCAGAGGACTGGTTCTTACTCCACGGCGGATCGGCGACGATGGTGCGGAACTTGGGGATCGGCGGGATATTCTTCGGCACCCGGCAATTCAGCGGTGCCTCCTTTTCGATTTTGTGCTTCATATTTTTGAACTCCTGTCAAAATTGTTGTTTCGTTGGTGTTTGCACCGTTTATATCATGCGGCGAGGAAGACGGCGGCGGTGCAAACACCACAAACTTTACAAAGTGTCAAAATATTTGCGTTTTCTATCTGTTTAGGACAGGACGTTCCATTCGGCGTCCGTGTACCATGCGGCGGGGGTGGGATCGTGCTCATGGCGCTGTGCCGCTTCTGCCAGCAAACGGTGAGCTTCCAATGCGCCCATGTTCATCTGTAGGCTCCGCCGGTTCGCGGCGAGGAGAGCTTGTTCGGCGGGGCTGGGTCTAGGAACAATGGCGGTGACATTACTGTCTTTCTCTGTGGTTTCTTTTTCCTCTATCTCCGTAGCTTCTTTCTGATCAGGGGATGTAGCTTCCTTCCGGTGTTCCTTATACGCATCATAGGAAAGACCAGCAAGCGTCACGAGTACAATAAAGATAAGGGTAACCGTTGCTGCTGTGTACAGGGGGAGCCCCTCAAAGAACCCCATTACAGCTCACCCCCGATCAGTTTCAGCAGGGCGAGGGTTGTGTAGGTCTGGATGATCTTGCGGTACTCGTCCGCGCCGCCGGGGGCGATGCGGAGATAGTAGCTTTCGGCGCTGGAGAGGCTGGCGGTATTGTCCATGATCTGCTTGGCCAGCGCCGCCCGCAGCCGATCCTTGAAGGCATCCCGCTCTGCCAGTGCAAAGGCGGAATCTACGGTGATGATGGTCGGCAGACTTGACTGAGCCTCCGGCTGGACGATGGACAGGTTCTGCTTGGTCTGGGATTCATAGCTTTTGTTGTTCATGTTGGGCTCCTTTCAGAAGTTGAGGTTTGTGATTGGAATGAAAAAAGACGGCAGCGCGATACTGGTCAGAAGACCAAATATCTGCAACTGCCGTCTTGCGGTCTGTACAGCGCGATTTGATTGTCTGTGTTTATCCGAACACGATGGCGGAATGAACATCCGTGTCATCATCATTGAAGACATAGAAACTTCCGTCCGGGTTGAGGTAGATGGAAGTGTAATGCCCGCTCCGCTTGATCCTCATGTTCCAGCTCTTGCCGTCAAAGTCCATCTCGCAGAGGAGCTTACCTTCCGCATTCCTGATTTGCTGTTTTTCTTCCGGCATACTATAATCCTTTCTCGCGGCGCTGGAGAGGTGATCAGGCTCGTCCAGCTTGGGTGGTCCCGGGAATAACAGTTGCCTGAGGTGATTTAATGCAGCTGCAGTTCTCCTTCGGCTAGGTTTCGTAATTCTTGTTGCTCGTAAGTTTGATTCTTTTCATTGATTTCTTGGAACACGGTACCGTCGCTGTTCCTAAGAACGAGACAATGAGAGGGGTCGTTTTTTAACCACTTGTGAAAAATTGGTGCAAAAAAATAAAGCCCTGCGCTTTTTCAATGACGCAGGGCTTTATGAGTACCATAAGTATTAACTTTGTAATTCTATCTCGATAACTCCAATATCCTGAACGGTTACGTTGCTGTCGGCATGCGAGGCGTTAACAATTGTAACGGCGGTAACAGGACTTTCCACCCCGTTATCCCGCGCTAAGCAGGAGAATCGCAGATATGCGTTTCCGTTTGGCTCATATCCGCCGATATTAACGCTATTTTTGAAGACTGAGGAACGGTATGAGAGTCCGTCACGGTAATTGGAATTATACAGGAGTACATCGTCAACAAATGCAACGCTCCCGGGCAGGGAAACACTGAGGAAAGCTTTCTGTTGGGATTCAGACATATTGATATAGGTGATTTGGCACTGGAGAAGCTGCCCCTCCTTAACTGGAAGGCAGTCGCTCCATCCCGTGACGCCCTCAATTCTGAAGAGCGTATCAAGGTAGATGCCGTCCTGCTCCGTGCGGCTGTCCGTTTGGCTCCAGTCGAGCTCACTAGTGTAGATGCTCTTCAGGGGCTCGAAATTATCACCATAGGAGAGAATTGATACGGCAAAATCCTCCGTGCTGATTCCTATCATGATTGGCATGATTATTTCCGGCGGGCGGTAGCTCAATACGAGCATTTCCTCTTCGCCGGTGGCGATACCTTGTATGGCTCGGGTGTTCGCGATCAATCCGGTATTGGTTATGTACCACTTGGCAATGCTCTTTAAGTTTTGAATCTCGCCGACCTTCATGCAATTCAGCCAACTGATGATTGCCGAGGCTTTGTTTTTATAATACCGCGACACAGTAGGCGACTCGCTGCCGTAATCGTCGTACCAGCATTCCATTCCGTATGGGTGTTGATACGATGCTCCTTCAAATGATGCGTTTGTGGTATCCACGATTCCGGTTATTACGTGACCGCTGTAAACCCGGAAATACGGTATCTCGCAGAACGCTTGCGCGACCATATCTCCATAGAGCGGATCGCTCCGGATTTTATCACAGAACTGGTTGTAAAAACTCGTCGGGTCTTTTTCAGCGAGGATCAGATCCTCTTGCTGCTCCGGGAGTACATCCTCTGCAATCTCCACCTCGGCGTTGTCATTACCGGGGTTGGCCTGAGAAAGTGAAGCTACCAAAGCCCACAATAAAGCAAGGCAGATGGCAAGGCCAACAGCTATAAGAGCCGTCTGATCTTTGGTAAATGTAAGCAGGCTGCGGACTTTTGTTTTCTCCACTGGAGCCTCCGAAGGAACCTCATCAGAGGGAGTCGGCGTAGCAGATGGCGAAGATTCAACTTCCGTTGTTGGGGCAGTATTTTCCTTCGGTAGAAGCGCCTCATAATACGGTTTTGGATAGACAAAGGTGTAGTTCTTGTCTTTGTCGAATTCTCCGGTTGCCAGTAGCAGATCCAACAGATGCAGCGCGTGATCTGGTTTGGCGTTAAGGATTAGAGAGAGGCGCTCTGCCATAAACTCAAATCCATTTCTCTCTTTAATGGCGCACGTATTTTGAGCAGAGGGAAGATTTACAGCTTTGGAATTAATTACCTGATAGTTTTTATACAAAACCTCGCGTGTTTCCCCCAGAGTGACACCATTCTCTCGCTGATGACCCATCGTTAGCCCCCAGCCAGCCTGAATAAGATCTAACCGCTCACGGGTTTTTTCTTTATTTTTGTCTGATTGAGCAGGGAGCTTTATATTGAAATAATTATCCTCGTCACCATAATACAGGATTCGGATAAGCTCGACGCAGTATTGCATAGCAAGTTGTGCGAAATTCTTTCCATATTTCTGCTCAAGTTCAACGTCTCCCTCTCGGTTCTCTAAATATTCCATGAGGTGAATACTCAATTCCTCAATGCTTGGTTGCTCGCTGGACCGTAAGTCCTTTTGCAATGCCTTGAGTTCGGTCGCAACTGATGCTGCATCAATTCCGTTGTTCCGCACCCTATCACCCCCCGTCGCTAATGATAAAGCATTTTAACACAATGGCGCTCTAAAATCACCTAAAATTTGATCATAATAGCGACGCAACATGAAAAAGGCCGCGATTTCTCGCGGCCATATTTTAATTAGTCGTACTCCTCAAGGTACATCATAACCTCACGACAGCCTTTATCGCCATGCTGGGTGATGTGTGCCCGGGAGCGTTCTTCGCCGTTCCTGTACTCAATGATATCGGTGGCGTAATCGTCGAACATTGTGACACTAAACCGGTCAGGGAGCTTGCTGCCTTTTCTTTGCACAAATACCACAAACTCGTATCTGCCAGGTTTTAGCGTGAGTGAGTATTGGCCGTAGGTTATGCTGTTGTCAATGGAGATCATCGGGCTGTCCGGACAAATAAACAATAAGCGAACCGAGCCAGGTAGAATAGAAACACCGAAAAGCTTCAATGCCGAATTTGCTTCATACATTGCATCAGCAAAGTCCGGAATCGGCTTATCCACATATTTGAACGAGTCTTCGTTCACCCATTCGCTCAGCCACTCTTCGGCATCCTCGCCTATTCCTATCCCGTTATTGGGCACTAGTTGAAGGCCTGCGCTATAAGCTGTAAGTTCCGTTAGAATAGCCCCCTCCGAATGCCACAAGCTGGCTTCCTTCGTGCTACCAATGACGTAACCACCTTCATTATTAAGCTCGATCTGACTCTGAATGATCCTCATTTTATGTTCCCCCTTATATAATACATAGATTATTGTGTTATCGCCCGCCGTGAAGATCACCGCAAGCGAAATCCACAATAATCCGAGGGAACGGAGTATCGACTTTGAACGTACATAAGCTCTTATGCTTATGGTTTGATTATAGCACACATTTGCTAAAAAGTCAAGACTGTTTTGTGCAATATGCCCATATAACACTGGCGGATTTTGTTTTGTTTATACAAAAAACAAGGTTTTTGATGAGCAAAAACAAAAAAACAAAAGCTCTATCAGGCTTGTTATTTTAGGCTGCGTTTTTGATAACAATTGCACCAATTTTTGTTTTACAGTAGGCTTTTCTCAGAAGGATTTCCCGGGACCACTCGCCGGACGAGCCTGATCAACTCTCCGGCACCGCGAGAAAGGAAAGGCTATGGATTATATCAATCTCACGAATGCTCTGCCGGTCAGGGATCAGGGTAGCAAGAATGGTCACCTTCATTCCAGGATCGGGCTGACGTCTGACGGGCGTTTTGTCGAGCAGTCAGCCCAGCACCACCAGATCATCCAGCGGTGCTTTTTCCCGGATGGTCGGGTTATCCTGACTTATTTCTCTGAGGAAAAGGGAGTGATAACTCGTCTTGGCGAGCAGAGCTATAACCTGAACGATCTCTCCGCATAACACAACACCGCAGCTAACAACCGAATAGAGTCCGCCAGACCGCTAACGGCAGCGCGCGATATCCGAGCCTCAGCTCGCTTATCGCCCTGCCGTTTTCGTGTTTGATGGACTTTGGAACCGGCTCTGGCGGATTCGCCGAATCTGCAAAGGAGCCGATTTCAATGACTTACAACCATAATTATGAACTGCGTCTTTTGGATCGCGAGTACGAAAAGAACCGTAAGTATTGGACGAGCCTCGGCATGAGCGAAGCGGATATTGATGAGATGTATCGCTTTGACCGTGCCATAATCAATCGTGACCGGAGCTATTATGCCCACACTTCCCGGATCGACGGATTTGCCACCGACGATGGAGAGATGTTTGGAGATGACCAGTCCCCGTTGGTACATGGGTGTATCGAACAGATGAGTGTTACGATCCAAGGCAAGGATGTGTTTGGGCGATTCGGATGGATTGCTGATTTTCGGGATGACCGCTTGTCTGATTTTATTTATCAACTCTCCGAGGAAGATATTGAATTGTTGACCTTCCTGCTGGTTGACCAGTTGACGCAAACGGAAGTCGCAACGCTGTGGGGCGTATCCAATGCTGCGGTCAGTAAGCGGTATAAGCGGATTCTGCGCTTCCTTCGGGAATCTCTTTCGTAAGAAACTCACACGGTTAAATATTGAGCTTGATCATTGTCTTGTTTATAGAGGCACCACCAAATCTTTATTATGGAGGTAATGACAATGGCAAACAGCAGACTGAACAGAGAAAACAACGGGACACCGCGTCAGATGCTTGAAGTCAATGATACCGATACGCTCTTTCGCGCTTATCGTCTTCCGTCAATCGTGCTTTATCAGTTTACGCCGAATGACATCGGCTCAAAGGACTACGAGCAGCTTGGTTTCTTAAATCGCCCCGCGATTTATATGCTCATCAAAGGTGCGCCGTATGAATTCCACAGCACCTACCGCATTAACGACACCAAAAATCTGAAGGACACTATCGAGGGCCTCGAGAAAGATTGGGATCATTTGAAAGCTGTAGTTTCACCGCCTGAAACCTATCTGAATGACCCATTTGAACGTCGGCAACTCCGCAACATCCTTCGCTACCTTTTTTCTGAGCGCGGTCTCGATGTCGTCGAGGACGACGCCATCGACGAGCAGTTCTGTGACTACATGGAGGACTACCCGGATTCGTGGGCGCTCATCCGGCATATCATCTCGTTGGATAATGCGTTCATTGAATACTATAACGGAGAGACGATAACTCTGGAAGCATAACGGGAGAAGTAATACCAGGACGACAAGTTCCGTATGAGTATGCTATAATACCGTTAAGGGGGATTGCTGCACTTGGCTAGCGGCAATCCCCCTCAATTTTTCCTTTCAGCCAAAAGAACCCCACAGTCTATTCTGTGGGCTTTTCTTTGCGATAAGGGCTTCAATCACTGACAAAGCGAGTCATATTATGGCAGTCGGTTTGACGCCGCGTCGTTGACGGCACGGAGCAACCGCTGGATATATCGATTCGCCTTCCGAACGTCACAATCAGTGTCAGTGACCCAATCGCAAATTATCTCTGACAGAACCCTCACCATCATGTTTACACGCTTGCCGCCAATTTGAGGAACGGGAAAACCTTTCGGCAACCACGCGATCTCTAACTTCGGGTATAATAGCCTTATCATCTGAAAAAGCGCCCCTCGATTATTCTCATCCGAGCAAATAGAACAAAAAAGCTCCCCCTTGCGAGCCATAAAAACCATTGCAGAGTAAAAGATTCGAGTGTTGTGGTCTGGAATCAAGTTACACAGCCGCTCTGATTGCTGATCTATGTCCGTCGCAAAATCGCGTAGCAGTCGTTTTTCTACCTCGTCAATTGCGCTGTCGGCGTTGATGCTGTGATTATAGATTGTTTGTCGCGATAATCCAGCGACTTTTGCAACGCGCCTTGCAGTGAGTCTTCCGCGATGCGAACCAATGAGCATCACGATTGCGCTTTGGATGGCGATCTCGTTTCGCTCATATACTCTATTATGCCGCTCCGTCTTTTTGTTTTTCCTCATGCCCATCTATCTTATAATACCACGGATGGTAAACGAAGTGTGCTATAATGTGTATGTGGAGGATCAACAATAGCCTCCGCGTGAATTAATAAGCGGATTCCGCTGGAGTTTATATGTCAGAACAATTACACTTGAGGGGTGAAGCCCCTGTTGAGAATGATAGAGCTAGCCAGCTTGAAATTCTTTCGGAGATGAGCGAACATTTTAATCCGGAAAAAGCACGGCAACTAGCAGAGGCAGACAAGCCAAAACAGCAAACCGAAACCTCTGCACCATCACATCTAGAGGTGCTTCCTTCAAACCCAGTTGACAAACCGGTCGCTGAAATGACCAAGGATGAAGCAGATACAGTTTACGATGATATAGTCAGTAGGCTCAGCAAGGATTTCGTTTGCAGCACAAATGAAAAGGAAAAAAAGGAATTAGCGGCCCGAATAATAGACGCAGAAATTGTCTGGAAAAGTGCGGGAGATCATCTTAAAGAGATTGACAGTGAACTATCGGCACTACAAGAACGTGAAGATCGGATGGGGTTCTTCAAGAAGCTGTTTTCTATTGGTGAACGGCAAAAACTGAGAAAACAATTGCTTGAGGAGAAGCATATTGCATATTCCCGAACCCTCGCTGCCAACAAAGCACTGCGACGAGATCTAGCCTATGCATACGGAGCCGGAAAGAGAGATTTCGATTATTTCGGTTTCACTAACAGGCACGATTACGTTGAACGCTCAAGTGCCAATGAGTTTTTTAACCAGGTTTTCTTCGATGACAAAAACATGAAAGATATCGCCACCGCAATGGAAATCCGTTTATTAGATAAAGAAGCCAGCAGAAGGCTTACCGATAAAACGATTCCTCATCCGAATCTATGAGCAATCAAAATAGTTCCATCCCGAGATACGCCTTGTCCAAATCATCCTGCGCGACGCCAAGGTAACGACGAGTCACTTCATAATTGCTGTGATTATAGATTTCCATCAACACCACCGGGGATACCGCTTGGCTCGTCCAGGCATGGTATCCCCAGGTTTTTCTTAAGCTGTGGCAGGAGATCACGCCGTCGATACCCAATGCTGTGGCCGCATCCCGGATGATTCGCCACGCCTGGACTCTGCTGATCGGGTCGCCTTTCCGGTTGGCAAAGACGTATTCCCCATTCCGGTGCGGATAGTAACGTTGAAGCGCCTCGGTTACATGGCTGTTCAGTGCTATGGTCTTTGCCTTTCCAGTCTTCTGCTCTGTAAGGCATATATGCGAGCGTATCGTTTCTCGTTCACTACTATAAACATCCCGCCAGCGGAGCCGGAGCAGATCGCTGATTCGAAGTGCCGTGCAAGCGCCCATGACAATCATTACATAGTTGCGGAGCTGCCCTCGCGCCAAAAAGTAATCGGCCAGAGCCTTAAGCTGTTCTTTGTCACGGATCGGTTCAGTTGTTGCCATAAAATTATCCCCCTCATCTTGGTGTACCGACATTGTAGCCGACCAAGACGAGGGGTTCTTAACATACTTCAGAGTACGTTACCTACTATACCATAAAACCCTTGATTTTTCAATATCGGCGAGGCAATTCATTGCGCTAAATCGCGGAAAAATCCGCGATTTTTTTGTTGACGGGGAAGAATAGTGGCGTAGACGCCACGCTGAGGAGCCTTAAGAGGTAACATTTTCTGAAAATTGTTACATTGGGGTTTTGGACCCTGGTGGGGCAATCATTCTTTGCTATGGGGGAACCATCATGAAAAAGACTATGGCTTTGTTCCTTGCTCTTTCTCTCATTTTACTTGTTTTAGCTGGATGCGGCAAAACAGATGATACAGCAGTTAGCCCAAACCCGAATCCTATAAATGCACACAACGATGCTGTAGCAGCACATGTCGATAATGATGGAACACTGGTGGTTGATAACGAACTTGTGGTTGTATCAGTTTCTATGTCAGACAATGACACGGCAGCTATATTATCAGATTCCAGTCTATGGATATGGGGGACAAATCAATATGGGCAGATTGGTAATGGACAGGCCGGAAACGGTTTGGAATCATATGTTCCACAAAAAGTAATGGAAGATGTGAAAAGCGTCTTTCTATCTCAGGTTCACTGTGCGGCAATAAAGAACGACAACACGCTTTGGATGTGGGGATACAACGGGTTTGGAAACATCGGAAATGGCTCTACAGATGATGTGTTGACACCTATTAAGGTGTTAGACGATGTTCAAAGCGTATATCTTGAAAAGGATTTCTCTGCGGCTATAAAAACTGATGGGAGCCTTTGGCTATGGGGTGATAACGAAACCGGTCAGCTCGGGAATGGTACCCGGACAAGATCTGATATTCCTTTGCACATCATGGATAACGTATCTTCTGTAACACTTGGCGATGGCGTTACTGCTGCCATCAAAACCGACGGCTCGCTTTGGCTTTGGGGAGATAACCGGACAGGGCAAATCGGCAATGGATTTGAGTATAATGATTCCGTTCCCCACGGATGGGATGATTTCCCAATTCAAACTGTTCCGGTACAAGTTATGACTGATGTGGAATCGGTTTGCTTTGGCGGTTGGAATACATATACTGCAGCAATCAAAACAGACGGAAGCCTCTGGATGTGGGGATGCAGCGGTTCAGGCGAATTGGGCAATAACAACGAAGGAAATGCCACGAATGTTGAAGATGTACCTATTCAAATGACTCCCATAAAAGTAATGGATGGGGTACGACAGATAAGCTGCCCGTTTGCTGATATTCCACTTAATTCAGCGGTGAAAACGGACGGAAGTCTTTGGATGTGGGGAACCAGCATAACGGATATGGGAATTGGCATTCGTACAAAAGGGGCTGTTTATAACATTTACACTCCCGTTGAGGTTGTCCAAGCCAATGTTGTTTTGAGTTGTATTGAGCGATATTGTTCAATGTGGATCACGCAGGACGGATCTTTATATACGTTAGGCGATAATGATCAAGGCATCCTCGGAGATGGAAACGCGCCTATTGCTTCTAATAATCCCGTTAGAATCTTAGACAATGTATCTTTTGCCGCATTTTCAAGGAGACACGTGACGGGTTATACGCATGCGGCAGCAATTAAGAAAGATGGAACCCTTTGGATGTGGGGAGATAATCGTGCCGGTGCATGTGGTAGCGGAGATGTTCAGTCGGCGATTGAAGTTCCTACGCAAGTTTTATTTAACTCGGAGACAGACCTTTCATCCGTCTCTGCTTTAGCGGATGATAAAGAAAACACGCCCAATACAAGCGCAAAAATTCTTGGGGTAGTCGGCGATAGAATGGATTTTTTTGTGGAAGAGCTTTGCGAACAATGCGGATTAAACTTTGACGACTTTGACGATTGGAAAGTAGAGTTCGCTATGAGCGACAAGGAGTTGACAGAGGGCATAAAGAAATTGCTCGATCAAGATTGCTCGACTATTATCATCGAGACTTATTCTTTCTCACCCTCAATGGATATGATCCGCGCAAAATATCCAACCGTCGAATTCGTCTTACCAAAATCTTAAAGGATGGGCTGAAATATGAAAAAACACTCTTTGCTATTTTTGATTATTCTGATCGTGCTCCTAACGAGTCTCTGCGCCTGTGGGCAAAGGAGCGAAAGCACACCGGTGGCAACAACTGCGCCCGCGCCGACAGGGGCGGCATCAAAAGCAAATGAAACGACCACGGGATCATCCCCTTTGGATGAGCATGCGACAGCCGCTGTGGAGGCGGAATATCGCTCAGAGATGGAAAACCTACTTTTGATAATACAGAATTCCATCAACAGCAATGACCAGAGCGCATTATTTGATCTGCTTGATCCACAGTACCCCAGAGAGTGCTTCCTTGCTTCCGAACTTGTCGGAAAAGTCGCAGACGCGTATAAGGACCTAATTCCCGCCATTCCTTATGTTTCCGCATTTCCGGGAAACGGTACGCTCCCGTCGAAACAGACAAGGATTGCATATATATCAGACAACATCAACGGTGCGAGCGGAACTGTAACGTACTCTGTTTCCGACAATACTGGTGACTCTCAAGAAGAAAAGATTTCAGTTTTTAACTCAAACGGACGTTGGTATATAACTTGTTCAACGCTTAACGAATATCTGTACTCGGTACTTAACGGCGGCGGTTACGGCAGTATTCCCTATGCCGTCAGTTTATCGTCTGTGGATTTAAGTTCCGTTGAATCATATCGAAGAGGCAACTATGTAGGTTTTTGCACTGAAGACAAGAGCGAGGTGTTGAAGCCGTATTTTGACGAGGCATACTCTTTTGTAGATGGCTACTGCCCGGTTTCTGTTGACGGCAAATGGGGCTTTATTAACTCACAGGGGGCAATGGTCGTAGATTATATTTTCAGTGATGTTTTAAGTGCGCCTCAAAATGGCTATTGGTGGGTTGAAGCGAACGGCAAATGGGGAGCGGTCAACTTTATCGAATCAAAGATAATCCCGTGCAACTACAACACGACAGGGCCGGATTATCTGATTGTTGTGAAAGACCAAAAATATGGTATTACCGACATTAATGGCAGCATGCTTGTCCCCTGTGAATATGATTGGCTTGGTTTGCCCGGTAAGGATGATGCCACAAAAACGCTTATTCCCGCAAAGAAATCCGGCTACTATGGCGTGATCGATGTGAAAGGCAATGTTGTTGCTGATTTTATTTATACAAGCTTAGGCGGGCAATATATAAACGGTGTCCTTTTAGTGGAATTGAACGGAGCGCACGGCGCAATCGACTCTGCCGGTCAATACATCGTGAGAATCAACGCGGATTATAGAGATGCTAAAATAGAACAGAATATTGCGATAATGTTCAAGACAGGAAGCAACCCAAATGATTGGCTCCTTTACGATTTCGACGGCAATAAAATGTTACCCGAGTACAGCTTCAATGGGAATTATTTCCGCCTAAATGGTGATTCTTGCGTTTTCTATACCGCGTATAACAATAGTTCTCAACCGCAGAAATTTGATCAAAAAGTATTCCTGATTGACTCGGAGCAACGCTATATTGATCTGTCAGATAAGATGAAAGTCTCCTTGGCCGCGGCGTTTCCTGCTGAATATGAAAAAGCAAAGACCAATTCCTACAGCGGATGGAAGCTGTATGATACGGGCAATCCATCGGTTATCGGAATAGTAGTTCATCTGGGCACTAACTTTACGAGTGGTTTTGACGTATTCAATTTTATAGATGCAAGCGGAAACCTCATGCTCGACAATTGGGCTTTAGGTTTCGGCAATATGTCTTATTTGAAGTCTTTTGGGTCATATAGTAGGTTTATCATATATACGAATTACGAATCTGAGGCAGAAGAATATGAGTGGTACGCTCTGGACAGAGAGACGGCAGAAATATCGTATCTTGGGAAAAGCGCATATAATTTATTGAATATTGATACGCTGAGGCTGAGCTATATTCCGGTGCAGAACCTGTGTACGTGGTGTTCACCGACAAAGCACGCTATTTGTTTGTCGACGGGAACGTGGAAAGGAGGCTATGAGGACTTCGTTATTGATTTATCAAATATGAAGCTCTGTTTACTCTCCGAATACATCGGCATCGACTATGATTTGACAGTAAAGGAACACAATGATGATACTTTGATAGTGTCGGACGGTATCTTTTATGGACTGCTTACGGCAGATGGATTCGTCGGTGACGGCTTGGTCTATACCAACTACAACTTTGATGAAGCTACAGAAATGTTTACGCTTCATCGTGGATCACAAACGAGTAATACCTATAGAATTCTTCCAGATGGAAATGCCGTGGAAGCGAGTGAAGCGGATGTTCGCCCAGCATGGCAAGCACCGCCGGAGTACATTACAGCAGAACAATCCGTAACGGATAATTCAGCTCAAGACTATGCTCCCCAAAAGGACTACATCGTTATTTCAGACTTCTTTATCGAGGGCAAGTGGAAAAACATCGGGACATCTACATACGGCCAGGTGCAATCCGGAGCGATTGTCGTCTTTGACGGGACGCATTGCAATGTAGTCAGCCCGCAGGACACTTACGCCTTTTACAAAAACGGCGACAACTGGCGGTTGGATTGTACTACTCTGCTCGGAGATACGTTGTCGTTTACGGTGAAGACCGTTGATGAGGACAATATAGATATTTACTTTGGTTCAAGTTACCTGGAAATGACCCATATAGATTAATAACAAGTTCTGAATCGGGGAAAACGTGGAGGGATAGAGTATGCCTACAGCTCTTATTATTATGATTGTCGTAATCGTTATTGCCGTTGTTATTGCCGGAACAAAATCCTTCAACACAAGTAAGCGCCTCGCAGAGGATGGAAAAATCGCACCGAGACAAGGAGCTTTTTATGAAGAAGCTGAGTTGTTTACTACTACGGCAACATACGAGGGGATTTGCGAGAAAATCAAGAGCGTTGATTTGTCTGATACAAAGGCGTCTATTCAATATGATTTTGAAGGTCAAAAAACGATCTTTTTCAAATCGAATGACGGATGGAACGCCGCTTTGGATTGGCTCGGTGAGGATGACGGCAAAAACCGCTTTCGGTTTTATTTCCCAGCGTGGAGGGTGAGCCGCAACGGAATTGTAAATACAATGTCTATGAATGTTACATTGACGGCTATCGAAAAAGCGATTCTGGCACTTGACCCAACTGCAACGGTAGAATCCCGGAAATTACAGACCAAAAGGCAATAATCAACGAAAGGATGGGCAGCTACGATGAGTAGAGAAAACTTGATTATACTTGGTGCGGTTGCATTGATCGTTGCGGTTTGGATTGTTGTCAGAATCGTAATGAAAAAAGCGATCAATAAAACCGCAGACGCAATTCATAACGCAAAAGTCCGAGCGCAGGAACAGAATCCTCCAAAAGTAGAAAACCTTGCCGACAAATATAATGATGGCGGTCACAAGTTTGGGAAATGAGAGGTCGATAGAATGAACAAAAAATGGTTATCTTTAGCATTGTCGCTGTTTTGTATTTTTGCCGTATTACCCTCGGCAGCATTTGCAGCGGATTCGTCTATAACAAATGTAGTAAAGGCATACAAAAGCATTATCGACTCTGCAAAAGTCTGGGATGTCAGCCCATACGCATCAGTCGCTTTCTTTGATGTAGATGGGGATACTCTGCCAGAATTGTTCATCGGAACTAACGGTGCGAATGCCGCGCTGGTAGATGTTCAAGTCTGGACATATCGTAATGGGGCGGCAAAATCAGCCGGAACCATTACGTGGGGACTGGCAGCGTACGCTCCGGGTCTATATGCTACCAATAAACAGGAATTGCTTGTATACGACTGGGGTGAGAGCGTGCAAAGTGTTGAATCGATTTACTACACGCTCGACGCTACCGGTTCTCTCGTAAAATCAAATAATGGTAAAACATTCTCTTCCTCAGACCTGAAAGCGGGGCTATTAGGTAACGTCAGAAAGGTATCCAATATAAGCATGAGCAAGCAAGGCGCAAAGGACTACCTTAGCGGGTTTGATCGCTTCTTTGATGTTGCCGCGAATCAGTATTATTCCGAACCTGTCAAGTGGGCCGTAGAGAACAATATTACGAACGGCACCGGGACGTATTCATTTTCTCCCGAATTGACCTGTACGAGGGCGCAGATTATAACATTTTTATGGCGTGCTGCGGGATCTCCAAAATTGACCCTGTCGAACCCGTTTGCTGATGTAAAATCTAATGATTATTTCTATGACTCTGCAATATGGGCCGCGAACATGCGGATGGTCACCGGCAACAGCTTCGCTGGTTCAACACCATGCACACGTGCTTCTGCCGTTACCTATATCTGGCAGTGCGCTGGAAGCCCGCCTGTCGGCGCGGCCTCGTTTGCTGATGTTCCGGCTACTGCCTCATATTCTCAGGCTGTAGCATGGGCCGTCAAAAATGGAATCACAAACGGAACTGGCGCTAATCAGTTTTCGCCGGATGCGATCTGCACGCGAGGGCAAATCGTAACATTTCTCTACCGAGCAAGAAATATTCAAACTGATGTACCGAGTACGGCTGGTTGGAGTGACGCCTACAAGGAGTTTCTCTTTACGCAGTCTTTCCTGACGTCGGGGCAGGAGTATTCCAGCTCAGGAACATATCTTGTCACGCTTTATGATATGGATTGCGATGGAACGCCGGAGCTGAAGATTGACAATGGCGAGATCGGACGGGCTGTTCGGCATGCGTACATCTACACATACGCAGGTGGAGAGATAAAATATTTAGGTATAGGACCGACGGACGCTTCTTATGATCCGAGCGCACCTGCCGGAATATACGGGTATTATCGGCTGGCTGCAGACGAGATAAACTGCACACTCTATACGAAAGATGGACTCAGTATCAAGACTGACAGCAGAGGTACTTATACAGATTTTACTTGGCCAAGCAACTTAAAAACCATCAGCCATAAATCTATAGATAGCATCCGTGATATGGGTTGGGAAAACTATCTATCTAGTCTTGGCATCTAACGGCGACTGCATTTTGCTTAAAAACTAATAGGGGTGAAAGGTATGAAGAGGCGTATTTTTTCTGTTATTCTTGCTCTCTGCCTGTGCGTGGCGCTGCTGCCAGTTGCAGCGATGGCAGCCGACAACTCACCAACTCGTGACGAAGCAATTAAATGGCTTTATAATCAAGAAGGAGTATGGCACGATCTGGATAATGCTCACGGGGCGCAATGTTCAGATTTTGTAAGTGCCTATATGAATTGGCTTTACTCCGGGGATACCAATCCCTATCAGGGATATGGGGTTTATTACGCCTCCTACTATCCAACCGTCGCAGGATGGAATACGGGAAGATGGGCTGTTTATAGCAATACAAGCTCATTTGTTCCGGAACCGGGCGATATATATGTTCAGTCAGCTCACGTGGGAGTATTCCTCACAGGAAGCAAATCCCGCGCAACTGTGATCGACCAAAACTCGTGGGAAACATGGCCTCTTGCAGAGGAAAACGCTGATATTGGCAGAGCCGGCCGTATTTACGATACGAGTATTTCTGACGCAACGTATTTTATTCGGTATAAAAACTTCTCTACCGCAGTTGCCACTCCTACCGTAACATTTACCTCATGGGATAATTCCAATTACACCTACATACATGAAACAGATGCCTCCATCGGTCAACAAATCGATGTTTCCAACGGAACCTGTACCAAGACCGGCATGATCTTATATAATAATAGCCGAAAAGAGCTTGGATGCGCAGAAAACCCCTCATATACGGAACATCGTGTTTTCTTTAAAGTGAGTGAAGAACTGGGGGTAACGCTTTCTCCGGGAACGACCTATCAGTATCGCTTCTGGGCGGCTGTCAACGGTAAGATTTATTACAGCGATTACAAGTCCTTCAAAACGAGCGGTACTGCTACTATTGCAGTTACTGGCATTTCAGTCAACAGAAACAGCCTGTCTTTGAAAACTGGCGAAAGTACCACGCTGACCGCAACAGTCAGCCCCTCTAACGCCACGGATAAAACTGTGACATGGAGCAGCAGCAACACAAAGGTCGCCACCGTGAGCGGAGGCAAAGTGACTGCCGTTGCAGCAGGAACGGCGACGATTACGGCAAAGGCTGGGAACAAATCGGCCACCTGTACCGTGACCGTTTCCAACGCCACCGTCGAGGTGACAGGCATCAGTTTGAATAAGACAAGCCTTTCCCTTACCACCGGCAGAAACGCTACGCTTACTGCCGCGATCAGCCCCAGCAATGCCACGGATAAAACCGTGACGTGGAGCAGCAGCAATACAAAGATTGCCACCGTGAGCGGGGGCAAAGTGACCGCCGTTGCCGCTGGAACGGCGACGATTACGGCAAAGGCCGGGAATAAATCGGCTACTTGCACCGTGACCGTTTCTAACGCTACGGTTGCGGTTACGGGGCTGCGCTTGAACAAAATTTCGCTTACTCTTACCCCCGGGGCAACCGAAACGCTCACGGCCACAGTGATGCCCAGTAACGCCACAGACCAAACTGTAACATGGAGCAGCAACGATACGAGCGTCGTTACCGTAGACAAAAACGGCAAAGTGACTGCCATTGCCGCAGGCTCAGCAAAGATTACTGCAGAGGCCGGGGGCAAAACAGTCACCTGCACCGTCACCGTGGCTGCCGTCACCGTTGCGGTGACGAGCATCAGCTTAAATAAAACGGCCCTCACCCTCAATAGCGGAGAAACGGCGACCTTGACCGCAACGATATCCCCCAACAATGCAACAGATAAAAATATCGTCTGGACAAGCGATAATGAAGCCGTCGCCACCGTCTATAATGGCGTGGTAACTGCCGTTTCTGCCGGGACGACCATCATCAGAGCGCAGGCAGGCGGCAAATCCGCAAGCTGCAACATTACCGTCACAGGAGAGGCCAAGGAATGTTCATTTGAGATCGGCGCGTATGTCGATGGGAACTACGAGGTCAATTTTGGTTATTACGGCGTGGTAGACGTTTATATGAACGGTGAGCTTGTTGCGCCGAGCGTCGGAATGTATCTTGCGAATTTGCCCGCCGGAACCACTTATGAGATTAAGAACATAGTGAATAATCGTAACGGCTATAAGTACGATGGTGTCTATGACGGCTCGCTGAAAGGCACGATTTCAGGCGATAATGTTAAAGTGACCCTAAAGTTTGTGAAAGATGCTGTAGCATCCAGCAATAAAGAGCCTACTGTTGAGGGCGAGGTTTCGGTGGTACAGGCGAACGGCCTTAAGTTGGAGAATCTGACCTATACATATACCGCGGGAGGGCGTGAAGCAGAAGCAAACCCCGGAGTAGTAGGCAGCTTTTCCGTTTCATATACGGTCAGCGGCGAGGAAAACGTCTGCAAGGCCAGAAGCTATGCCCCGCAAAGCAGCTTCCCTACGGAAAATGAGATTGACACTTTGGCTTCGCAACAGGCGGCTAAAGGCAAGCTGGAAAGCGGTTTTAATACAGCGAACGCAAACGGGAAACCTCCCTTCCCAGGTGGGGCCGCAAAGCCGGTCACAGCCGACGACCTCGACACAACGAGATATGTGGTCGTTCTCGGCTTCGACAAGAATACGGATGTTGTGGGCTACGCCGTTCTGAAGATCGTTGTTGGTGTGTCCTCCGACAAGGTGTTTAGCGGTGCTGTTCAGCCCACTACGACCGAGTCGCCATCCGCATGGGCGCAAAAGGAAGTCTCCACAGCAATCGACGTGGGGCTTGTTCCGATAAACCTTCAACAGAATTATACAAAACCCGTCTCTCGCGCTGATGTCGCACAAATGTTCATCAATCTAATTGAGCAGAGCAGCGGAAAGAGCGTTGACAGTCTGATGAATGAAAAAGGCGTATCAATCAATAAGGATGCGTTCACCGATACGTCGGATTACGCAGTCCTTGCCGCAAACGCCCTGGGGATCATCAACGGTACGGGAAACAGCCAATTCAGCCCGAACGGAACATTTACCCGCAGCCAGATCGCGGCCATCATAAACCGAGTTGCAAGGGTACTTGGCGTTGATACTGATGGCTATACCCATAGCTTTACGGATGTTGTCGGTCATTGGGTAGATACCGAGCTTGGCTGGCCCTCCGGCGTAGGGATTATTAACGGCGTTGGGAACAATCAATTCAGCCCGGATACTTACTTAACTACAGAGCAGTCCATCGCAATTACTTATCGCGCATTGCAGATATTAGAAAAATGACGATTTGGCTTCTAATCCGCCTGTGCTTTGTCGTTTCAGCGCCTCATGCTATAATTGGCGGCATAGCCATGAATGGCTATGCACATTGATGATAGAGGAGGAATCCCACTACGAAAAATGCAATGCTATATTGGACGGCTATCAAGCCGATAAGGCAGCATGAACTGACGAAGGAGGTGGAATTGTCATGAATATCCTACTGGTTGCAATTGTATCATTGATTATAATCGGAATCATCGCAGTAATCATTGTTGCCGTAGCTAAAGCGGTGAAGGCGAAAAAAATCACACCCAGGAAACTCGCAATAATCCTGATATTCTTGGTTGTGTTAGTCGGCATTGGTTTATCGGCAATACGCATTTACGCCATAGGCCCCGATGTGACAAAGGTTGTCGATACCAGCACAAAAGAAACTCATTTTTCCGACATCAAAAGCAAGCTAAAGGTAGACTCCATTTTGGGAACTGTTTCAATTACAAGCAACTCTATTAGTGCTTCCAAGTTCCGCTATGCAGACGTATCTTTCAATTCAAGCCCGGAATTCAACATTGTAAAGATAGACGGAAGGCAGGATCTCGACAGTATTAGGGTATATGGCAGGATAACCTACGCTGACTCTCAGATAATACTTAAACATCTCGACGCAACGTATGGTTCTCCATATAAGGTAAAATCTGAGGATCTGGAAAATGGCTTCATTCACTATGAAAACTTTGCGGAACAGGTCGCCAAAGAAAGCAACAGACTGCGCCTATTTTTCTCGTATGCTTTCAGATAATGCAATTTCGTCTTCACGTAAGCGTCAAATAAGAGACCGGATTGAAGCCGCGCCAGAGCTATGAGAGAATGAACAGGGACTCTTATAGACATCCAACGAGTCGATGCGAGTCTATGGGAGTCTCTGCATTAGTGCCTGGCAGTGCCATAGACTGCCAGGAAGTCTCATAGACTGGAGGGGATAACATGGGCGAGCTAACCATCCGAAGTGCGCAGGCCCAGCGCAATTTACTGGAATGGAGCCGGCGTGTGGCCGAATGCCGGAGCAGCGGACAGTCTGTGACCCGGTGGTGTGCGGAGCACGACATCAAGCCGAAAACCTATTTCAACTGGCAGAAGAAGGTCTTCGCCGCTATGATCGAGCAGCAGCGGCAGCAGTTGGAAGTACCGCAGGAGCCGGAACGTAGGTTCGCAGCGCTGCCGGTACCGGCTGCGCAGAACGATCTGGTTGCTACGGTACGGATCGGCGATGCGTCGCTGGAGGTATACAGCGGAGCCAATGCCGACGTGGTGGAAGCACTGTGCAGGGCTTTAAGCGATGTTAAATGACTTCACCGGGGCCGACCGCGTATACATTGCCTGCGGATACACGGATCTGCGCAAAGGGATCGACGGTCTGGCCGCTATGGTGCAGCAGGAATTCGATCTGGACCCCTTCACGAATACACTGTTTCTTTTCTGCGGACGGCGCCGGGATCGGATCAAGGGGCTGTACTGGGAACAGGATGGATTCATTTTGCTGTACAAGCGTCTGGAACGCGGCGTCTACCAATGGCCGAGGAATGAGCGAGAGGTACGGCAGCTCACGCCGCAGCAGTACCGCTGGCTGATGGAAGGGCTGAAGGTGGAACAGCCGAAAGCACATCGCCCGGTGACTGGGTTGACTGCTGTATAAGCATGCCGAAAACCATTGAAAACACTGTACTTTTCAGCACTTTTATGGTATACTTAAGGCATGGAAAACAAGGCTGTTTTAGAGACAAGCACCGCGGAAACGGTGACCATTTCCCGCGCGGAATACGAGGAGTTGAAGGCGCAAAACCAGTGGCTTCTTGAGCAACTGCGGGTTCTGAAAAGCAAGCAGTTTGGCTCTTCCTCCGAGAAAGCATCGGAGGAGATCTACGGCCAGCTCAGTCTGCTGTTCAATGAGCCGGAGGTCTATGCCGAAGACACGGCGGAAGCGGAGGAGCCTGCGGTCGAGGTACGCTCCCATACCCGCAAGAGGAAGTCCGGTCGGGCTCGGGATATTCTTCCGGAAAATGTTGAAGTCGTCGAGGTCGAGCACACGCTTTCCGAGGAAGAGCGTCAGTGCCCGGAATGCGGCGGGATCATGCAGCCCATCGGCACTGAGGTTCAGGAGAAGATCCAGATCGTCCCGGCCAAGATCATTCTTCATCGGGACGTCTATGTGACCTATGCCTGTCTCAATTGCAAGGAGAATAGCATCTCTACCCCGATCGTTCAAACGCCGAAGGAACCGGCATTGATCCCCGGAAGCTATGCATCGGCGGAGGCCGTGGCCCATTTCGCCGTGCAGAAGTTTGTGATGGGTTCTCCGCTGTACCGGCAGGAGCAGGAATGGAACCGGCAGGGATTTATGATTTCCCGGCAGACGATGTCCAATTGGCTGATCCGCTGCTCCGACGATTGGCTCGCTCCCGTCTACGATGCGCTCCATCGGCGCCTTGTTCAGCACGACCTTCTCCACGCAGATGAGACGGAACTGCAGGTTCTGCATGAGGAAGGAAAGGATGCCAGGGCTAAGAGCTACATGTGGCTGTACCGCACAAGCGGCGACGCCGAGCATCCCATTGTCCTCTACGAATACGCGCCGGGACGCGGGCAGGAATACCCAAAAGCATTTTTGGAAGGCTTCCGAGGGTATTTGCAGACGGATGGCTATTCCGGATACACCGGGGTAGACGGTTCAATCCGTGTCGGTTGCTGGGCTCACGCCAGGAGAAAATTCGATGAGGCGCTCAGAGCCGTTCCCAAAGGGAAACGCTCTCCCACGGCCGAGCAGGGAGTGGCCTATTGCAGCCAGCTCTTTAAGCTGGAAGAAAAGGTGAAGGATCTCTCTCCGGAAGAGAGAAAAGCGCAGCGGCAGGAACAGACTAAGGTTCTTGACGCGATGTTGGCGTGGGCAAATACCAGAAACGCCGCGCCGAAGTCCAAGCTGGGGATTGCGCTGAACTATTTGAAGAACCAGTGGCCGACTCTGATCGTCTATCTTGAGGACGGCCGCATTGAACTCAGCAACAACCGCGCCGAACGCAGCATCAAGCCCTTTGTTATTTCACGGAAGAACTTTCTGTTTGCAAACACGCCGGGTGGAGCGCGGAGCAGCGCTGTGATCTTCAGCCTGATCGAGACGGCCAAGGAGAACGGCCTTGATCCGTATCGCTACTTGACCTGGCTGCTGAACGAAGCGCCAAAGCGGGTTCTCTCCGATCCTGATTGGGCAACCACGCTTCTGCCGCAGAATGCCCCGCCGCTATGCAGGGCTGACTCAACTTAACAAGTGTCCACATCTTGGAGCTTGCCCCCCGGCGAGCTCCTTTTCTATACCCGTTTGACGCTTACGTCTTCACTATGATATTCAAACGGATGCTCCGCATAATACCGCTCCTTATAGGCTGTGACTTGGTTTTCCGCATCGCTGATAAGAGACGAAACCATCTGATACATGATGTAGCTGGAATATAGCTTTACATTTTCTTTGTTCGCGTTGCTGGAGCTTAACGTGTAATTCGCCCCCGTAGCTACGTTGCTATCTACTCCGCGACATGATTGATAAAGACCGAATAGATTCGTCAACGCATCTGATATTTTTCCAAAGATACCTTGATTGCCGCTGAAATCTTTCCACCGCTCGCATGTATCTGAACTTTCCACCCCGACGGTCACTTCCCTCCCCATGCCGAGAGCCACGAACTGAGCGAGAGCACTGTCATCCTTGATGCTTCCATCGGCATTTAGCGAACCGCCGATTGCGCTCTTCTTGTAATCCTCCAGCGTATAGCTCATATAGGATGTGTTGACCGTGTTGTGAGTATTGCAATAAAGGTCTCCTTCGACGCCAACGCTATTTGCCGTAGGGCACTTTCCGTTGATCGACCCATAGGCTTCTTCGCTGTCAGCGCGAACCGTTCCCGTTAACATCTCTAACGAGCTTGAAATAACATCTCCAAATGCCGCCAGCGCCGGAAATGATGATGAATCTATGTTTTTTGCGTAGGCAGCGGCAAATTTTCGAGCGAGCCCGCCAAACAGGGTGTTTGCAGATGAAATATCAAAAGGGCTACGCGTTGCACGATCTGCTTCGGCGCGGCGAGCGAGCACCGTCTCAACCTCCTGACGATAAGCTGCAATTTGTTCCGCATCAGACGGCATCGCACCGAGTACATTCAGATTTATCAGGTTGGAAAGGAACGATCCGCCCTCAATAATCCGGTTTGCACCGATGGAGCTTTCAAACGTTTCCAGCGAGTCGCTATAAAACGTATTCTCAACGCTGAGCTTGTTTTTTGAAAGGGTGTTTCCATCTGCATCCGCTCTACCCGTAATTGTGGTCAGTAGATTGAACTTTTTATCCCCGCTTGCCGCTACGCTGGTTCCGTTTATAATGCCGGAATTAGCTCCGCCAATCGTATTGATCACTCTATCACGGGAATAGCTGAGCGCATCTTCTTGCGAGAAAGACGAATCCGAAAACGCCGCGACAAAATTGCCTGTTCCCAGAATGGATTTCTTTACAGTTTTCTTTTCTCCAGACTCCACATCATAGACTTCAATTTCTGTCGCCTTCGACAGGGCGTTCATGACCGTATTGACCGGTCCATCTCCATCCGCACGGGCACGTTGTATTGCCTCTTCTGTCAACAAGAACGCTTTAGCGGCAACGTATGGTTCACTGGAGGATATGGCTGCATTGAGTAATGCACCCGCTTTTTCGGTTGCCGTTGCAGAGCTCGAAGATTTTGTTCGGCTAGATACGCCGCCTACAAGTGCGTCGGCGTTACTGCCTGATACTTGGAGCGAATACGTGTAATCGTAATCATCGTTGTCTTCGTCATCGTCATCGTCATCATAATATAGATCAAGTCCATTAAGATATACGCTGGTTTCGCTGCCAAGCACCTTCTCAATGGTGTCATAAAAAGTCTCATTGCCATCAGAGATACTCCCAGTTTCCTTCCAGCTTGAGAAGCTGCTCCGAGAAAGACCATATCTTCGTAGAACATCACCGACCTCTTTGCTATAATAATAGCGAGTTGAAATGTTCAGCGCCTTTGAGTAAGCAGCGTACATAATAGGATTCGATTCAAGCGCCGCCACGAAATTATCTGCTGTAATGATCTTGTTATCAAACATGATAGCAAGTTGTCCGTTCTCCTGCCTCTGAATGACAGGATCAAGGGATGCAATTTCCTGTGGTGATCCGAGATCCGCGATATATACATCAGTGCGGACGAACTCTCCCGAAGCAGTAACTTGCCCAACTAAAAGCCCGGCCTGTTCCAAATCGGCCGCATAGTCGCTTCGGATTTTGCCCTTACTGAGCTGTTCAGTTGTTACATACTCTGCTTGCTCCTCCAGAATTGCAGCCGTGTCAGTATACCCAAGCGAATCCTGCAGCCCATAATCAATTGTTGCCAACACGACAATCGGAACAAGGAAAAGACCAACGCAAGCCAGAATTAATCCCAACACCAAAACAACGATTACGCTGATGGCGGCCTTCGTAACTTTCAACTTCCCAGCCATTATGAGTAATTCCTAATGTCGATTTCTTCTCCGGTATCAATATCGAATGTACGCCCATCATCCATATCCCGGACACGAATGACTTTTCTCTCGCCAGTAACAATATCCGGCGTATTATGTCTCAACGTGCGAGTTCCAATTACCCTTGGGCCATTACCTTGTCCACTGTTGGATGAGGCCGCGGAGTAGTTCCTAATGTCGATCTCATTTCCGGTATCAATATCAATAGCAGTACCATCGCTCATATCTCTTACCCGAATAATATTACCTGTCGCATTATCCGTAAGCGCGCGGGTTCCAAGTATTCTTGGCGCACTAGCCTGTTGCTTCGCGTGTTCTGCCTTTGAGGTATAAGCATCAAGGTTGCCTGTGTGAGAAATCCAACTCGTTCCATCATACATTTCGTATCCAGTCACCGCGCCCGTATTGTCTTTTTGAATATTACGGATTTGGACATCGTTTCCGGCGGAATCTACATAAGTAGAAGATGCTCTCGCCAAAACAGTGTTCCCAACGCCTTCGGCAACATCACCATAGCTGAAGAGATTCGTGTTCGCGGCCATTCTGTCAATACGCTCCTGACTGATATGTTTTATGAGCTCACTGACTTCAGCTCCGGACTGCGTAACAAAGTCTTTATCCTTATCGAGCACATTCCGCGCAATGTTCTGGACAACGGTAGTTTCGTCAACAGTTCTTCCGGCGGCAGCTTCATTTGAACGCCATGTTGTTTCATCGACAGCCGCTTGTCCAAGAGCAACCTGTTGTCGCCTGTAGGTTAGGTATTGATTGTTCATAGCGTCGTACTGAGCTTGTGTTGTATTGGCGCTAATAGCGCCTGACGCAATATCGCTGATTCTTGATGCGGCTCTCTGGCTTTTGCCCTCTGCGGCTTGGCGCGCCTTGGCATTGCTAGCCATATATCCACCCATCATCTGAGCGGAAGCACCGGTGCGCCCATTGATGGCTTCGTATATCTTTTTTGCGCCGCCGCTTTGTGAGGACAACTGCGAAGTGAGCGCGTAGATCTTATCCTGATCACTCTTGGAAAGTGTTTCGCCGGCATCAACACGATCAAGCAAATTACTGAGCTGGGCTCCCATGATATTTGTGTCATAGTTACCGGTTTCCTCGCGCATCATAATGCGCGTAGTTTCGACATCCTCTGCGGCACCACGGTCAAGAGACTGAGCATTCATCGCATATTGGCGTTGCCGGAAAAGGCTGTTCGTGCGCCGCTGCGCCCGGCCAAGTTCACGCCGTTCACTTCTGGAAAGCGTAGCGCCACTATTTTGTCTTTCCGTCAATTCTGCGATCCGACGTTTTGCAGCATCAAATCTTTGATTACTTCGTCCGAACCTGTTTAGTGACGCTGTACGCTGAGCATCCTTATACATTGCTGAGCCTTTGACTAGATTATTGGCTCCCCTGACGCCATTTTTCATGCGTTCTCCCATACGCCCGATAAAGCCGCCTACCTCGCCGATAGCATTTAGGGACTTTTTGATTAGCGTAGGAGCGATGATAAATGGAACAAAGGTCGATAAAAGCGCAACTATCATCATGCCGATGTGAATGCCGTCTGCCGAAAAAGCGATGACCTTCATGAGCTTGCTGATGCCATATAGCGCCCCACAGACCGGATAAACAACAAGTACCAGCTTAAAAGCATCTAACCATTTCTTAAATAGATTCCTTGTGTTGGGCAGAACATAACATACCAATGCAAGCGGTGATATCGCCACAAGAATTACAGCCAGTAGCTTTCTGGCGGCCAGTAAAAGGAAGAATATCACAATAGAAATCAAGCCGATCAGCGCGACAAATATCAGTGGAATCCACCAAAATGTTGCCCCGAGCATGACCCCCTCTATTGCAACCGGCAAGAGAACAGAGGCGCCCGCTGCAATGCCAAAGATACCTGTAAACAGCGCCGAAAACCCAAATTCTGTAACATCTGTTGCCGTAATTACCCCATTAGCTTTCAGCGTTTCTATTACATTATCTCCAATGCCAACCAGCATATTTTTAGCTCCGTTACCAACAATGTTGGAGACATCCACAGCAATTTGGCAAAGTGCAAAAGATAAGTTAATCAGGATGGCCATCACAATTAGCTTCGGCAGCATTTTCTTTATACCATAGTTATCGATCCCAACTCCGGTAAGCTGTGAAAAAACGATTGCGAGTAAAACTATTATCATAACAATATTCGCGAATCCTTGCATATACTGCCAGATCAAATATGCAGCGCTGCTTTCACCGCTCGCAAATAAAGACGGATCTAGACCCACTATGCCCATCTAAAAGAACTCCTCAACCATTTTTGACAGAGCATCTACTGCGTTGGAAACTCCTTTAACTATTGGACAGACCACCCAGGCAAGGTCCATTGTCTGATAGCAGTAATCCGTAAATTCATCCTCGATAACGTCTTTTATATCTACCTCTTCCTCAACCGTCACATCTATATAGGGCAGGTGGCTACGGCACGTCCAAATGTAATCAGTTGGCATGGCGACCTCATTTTCATCGCTTACCTTGATCAGCGTCTCTGTTTCGCCCGCAACGGTGGCCATATACTCACGCTCGGACTGGATGCGACTATATTCATCTACTACGGCATTGGCGTCCTCAAGCTCCTTATCAGTGCTTTTTTCGTTCTCAAGATATTTCTCGCTGATTTCCTTTCGTTTATCCTCAATTGCTTCATCAACACCGGTTTTACAGGCATTATATATTTCATGGTTTACGAACCGAATGTAATCGCCGATGTGATCATTCATTTCATCAACCAGTGTTTGACATGTGCGGGTAGCCCCAGCCTCGTCATTGACTACGAAAGAGGTACGCGCAGTATCGGAGCTTGTCTTTATTTCATAATAGCCCGTCTTCACGGTTCCGTCATTTTTAATCTTATAACCCGGCTTATAGATATACCCCTCCTCATCTCCTCTACGAACCGAAAAACTAGCAGAACCGCACTGCGCTTCAAAGTCATTGCTATACAGATAATACCCATCAACGCCGTTATAGTACCCAAGATCATCCCATGCGACGATATATTTATTATTTGAATTCGCTCGCATTTCTTCATAGAGCGATTTTATATAGGCAAGTTGCTCGTTTATTGACACGCCGGTATACCAGCTTACGCTGTTGCTATTGCAAGCGATGTTGCTTGGAGTACCATACCAGTCCGATGGCTGCAAGAGACCCGGCTTGGTTGGATCATCTTTATTACAAACAACTTTTAAGCGGTCTGCCTCAGTCACAGATGCATCTTCAAGGTCACCTGCATCCATACCGGCTTTATAATTCTTATAAATATATACGAACATATCGAAAAGGTTTCCGTTGCCAGTCGACTTGTTGCATTTAATCGTCCCATCATTTTCTGCAAAAATGCTGCTTAGCCACGGCCCAACGCCGATGTTTTGATTGACATCTCCGCTCAAAACCGCTGTTGTTTTAAACACATTACCCTTATCCAGAACTCCTGGAGTAACATCAACTAGCCCTAAAAAGGTACCTGTATGCGGTGGCCACACTGTTCCGCCAAGAATACTGCCAGTATCTTCTTGATTTAAGATTACCTGCCCAATAGAAACACACTTTTTCATCTTTTGCGCTATTAAATGGATAATTGCAGCATTCTTGACCTGAGCCCATGCATTCTTGATCTCTATCGATGTCGTATCAATATCAAGACTGATTGCATCTTCAGAAAAGGCATAGACCTTATATGGGGTAGATGATATCATGACGATCATGGCAACTGCTGTCAATAATGATATAACTCGGCTACTCTTCCTCATTGCTCTCTAGCTCCGCAATTAGATCACCCATGATTTGGTAATAGTAAACGCTCGTAAACTCTTCCGTGCTTGCATAGGCGGCAAAGATATCTTGAACTATTGTCTCGCTGCTATTGTTGCTTGATTCATAATGTTGGTTGTATAAATCAACCGTATTAGTATAGAGAGATATGACCTGATCCAGATTCGTTTTTAGCTTTTCTACATTCTCCTTTGCCAATGGTATAGTAATTCTCGAGGAATCAATCTTCGAAACACTCCGATGGAAGCTCTGCATTTTTTCGCCCATCTCATTGATGTATGCGTGATTCGCTTCGGTGAAAAGACCAGTCGCCGAATAATATCCGTCCCGCAGATCAATAAACGTTTGCTGGATATTCGTAATATCCTCATAGGAGTCTTTCATCAGCGTGTAAACTTCTTTATCGCTTGAAGCGGTTACTTCCTTGTTGCTCTTTGAAGAAATTGCCCAAACAGCCACAGCAATCATTGCCCCAAGAAAAACCAAAGCGGCAACAACAATTGGCCAGCGTTTCTTTTCACTTCTCATTGGAGCAAGGGGAACACCATTAGGGCCCGATATGATAGGAGCTTGCGAAAAGTTTTGCGAACTCATCCCTGACGAGTATATTGGTTGACCTGCATCCATAGTTTAATTTTAGCATAAACGCATTTTCTGGCAAGCCTTGATAATTCTGTGTTTTCTTGCCTAATATGCACTTCCACTAATAACAAAGCGCGACACCGTAGTATCGCGCCCGACTTTAGCAAGCCTCATTGCAGCATACAGAGATATATTGGATGAAAATCTCACTGTATAGTTTTTGAATCCGTCTAACAACCCGCAATGTACAGCATGCTAACTATTTAATTATAACACAGAAAACTCGGGCATTTGCCCGAGCTCGCTGAACTTAATTTGAAAGGAGAGCGAGTCTACTCGTTGACTCGCATTGTGATTATAGCTTCGATTCGAAATAAGTAAAGAGTTTTTTCAGTAACTGGAAAAGTATGATATAATATTATTAGGCACACCACTTTGACACGGATAATTCAAAATGTGGTGCAAGCCGTGTCACGATACATTCGGTGGTTAAGGAACCTCCAAAGTGACGTGCATCCACATATAAGGACTCCTACTTTGATACAAAGTTGGAGTCCTTGTTTTTGCACCTATGAGCCCTCAAAAGCCTATGCGTCAAAGGCTTCTGAGGGCTTTTTGTTTTCTGCCGTTATCCCGTGTAGCGGTCAGTCCGACGTCGGAGACCATGTCCTGGCAGTCTGTTTTCTACAAACGGCAACGGCAAGAAATAATAGGTGCACCTGGTTTAGCCGAAGCATCGGGCGCGGGAACTGTTTTTGCTCCGATGCGTCTAACTATCATGTATGCCGGTCTGTCATACGGCCGGGCCGGTGGAACCGGCATGGAACAAGCGGAAAAAGGAAAGGTGAAGCATGATGAAAAGAACGATGATCGGACTGATGCTCGCCGCCGCGATGGCGTTTTCCCCCGCGGCGTGCGGCGCAAAAGAGACGCCCGACGCTGCGCCCGAACAGAGCGCGGAGCAGACTTATGAGAGCGGCGAGGCGAAGTCCGCCGTTCCGTCGGAGAACGACGACGGAAACGCGCCTTCGGCATACACACCGGACGAGCTGGTCGGCACATGGGAGGAGCCGGGGACGTTCGGCGGGAAGAACAACACGCTGACCGTTCGTGAGGACGGCAGCTTCACGCTCGCTTACGCCGCGGGCGGAGCGCGCTTCGGCACGGTCGGCATTCTTGCGGAGGAACACCCGGACGGGAGCCGGAGCGACTGGTATGCGTTCTATGAATCCGACGGCACGCTGTGGGAGTGCTTCGCGGTCCCGCAGGAGAAGCCGTTTGACGATATCTACTCCGGGCAGGACGGCGCGATGCACTTTGTGCGCGTCAACGCGGAGGCCGGAAACGCCGACGCCGCGGCGTTTTGAGGCGGCGGTCGCATTGCTATTCGTTCCCGTACCATGAAAATCGCCCGAAACCGTCACGGTTTCGGGCGATTTTTTGCTCTCCCGCAGGCGCGGCTTGAATCGGGACGGCGCCTGTGGTAGAGTCTAAACGATATCGAACAAAACACAAAACCGTCGGGAGGGGTTGTTATGAACGAATCCATTCATCGCTATTTCAAGGTCGGCACGCTGCTGTGGATGAGCTATCCGGGGGCGGACACGCTGGGCGCGCTGAAGAAGCTCGTCTGCGACGACTATTTTGACGCCGTCGAGCTGTCCCACATCGAAGATGGCGCCGTGCGCGCGCAGGCGGGGCGGATGATGGCGCAGGGCATGATGCACGTCTGCTACGGCGCGCACCCGACCATCCTCGGGCGGAAGCTCAACCCCAACGCGCTCGACGAGGAGGCGCGCCGCGCCGCCGAAAAGGCCCTGCTCGACGCGGTGGACGAGGCGGCGGAGCTGGGCGCGCGGGGCGTGGCGTTCCTCGCGGGGAAGTGGGAGCCGGAGCGCCGCGAGGAGGCGTACGCCCAGCTTTTGAAGACGACCCGCGCCGTCTGCGCCCGCGCGGCGGAGAAGGGGCTGCTCGTCGAGCTGGAGGTGTTCGACTACGACGTGGACAAGGCGGCGCTGATCGGCCCCGCGCCGCTCGCCGCGCGCTTCGCCGCCGACGTGCGCACGACGTGCAGCAACTTCGGGCTGCTGGTCGATCTGAGCCACATCCCCATCACGCACGAGACGGCGCGCTTCGCCGTGCAGACGATGCGGCCGTACATCACGCACTTCCACATCGGCAACGCCGTCACGGTCGAGGGCGCGCCCGATTACGGCGACCGCCACCCGCGCTTCGGCTTCCCGAACAGCGCGAATGACGTGGACACGCTGACCGACTTCCTCCGTGTGCTGCGGGACGAGGGCTTCTTCCGCGAGAACGACCCAATGGTGCTCTCGTTCGAGGTCACGCCCTACGGCGACGAGGATCCCGACGTCGTGCTGGCAAGCTCCAAGCGCGCGCTGAACCGCGCGTGGGCGATGGCGTGAGCGGCGATGGAATCGGGCCGATCCGGTTGACAACGCAAACGGTTTTATTATATACTGAGCCTTAGCACAAAGCCCGCCGGAACGGGGGTTCCGGGCGGGAAAACGCACCCCGAAATCAGCCCGGCTTCGTGTATCGAATCACAAAAAACAGGAAAGGATGTATTCACCTATGATTGCCTGGAAAAATCTCGACACCCTGGCCGCTTACGGCAAGCTGGCGGCGCTGAAGGGCCGCGTCAACATCGCCGAGGCGATGAGCGGAGAGAGCGGCGCCGCGCGCGTGGCGAAGTACAGCGTACCCATCGCGGAGGGCCTCGTCTACAACTACGCCGCCAAGGCGGTGGACGACGAGATCCTTGCGGCCCTCGGCGAGCTTGCGCAGGAGGCGCAGCTGACGGAGAAGTTCGCCGCGCTCTACAACGGCGAGGTCATCAACACCGGCGAGAAGCGCCTGGTGCTGCATCAGCTGACCCGCGGACAGCTGGGCGAGAACGTTGTGGCGGACGGCACGGACAAGCGCGCCTTCTACCTCAACGAGCAGAAAAAAGCGGCGGACTTCGCCAACAAGGTGCACAGCGGCGAGATCACCAACGCCGCGGGCGAAACCTTCACGACGGTCGTGCAGATCGGCATCGGCGGCAGCGACCTCGGCCCGCGCGCGATCTATCTGGCGCTGGAGAACTGGGCGAAGCAGAACGGCGCGTTCAAGCTGGAGGCCCGCTTCATCAGCAACGTCGACCCCGACGACGCGGCGAGCGTCCTCAAGAGCATCGACGTGTCGCGTTCGCTGTTCGTGCTGGTGTCCAAGTCCGGCACCACGCTGGAGACGCTGACGAACGAGTCCTTCGTCAAGGACGCGCTGAAGAACGCCGGCCTCGATCCTGCGAAGCACATGGTCGCCGTCACGAGCGAGACGTCCCCGCTCGCCAAGTCCAGCGACTACCTCGCCGCGTTCTTCATGGACGACTACATCGGCGGGCGCTATTCCTCCAGCTCCTGCGTGGGCGGCGTGGTTCTGTCGCTGGCGTTCGGGCCCGAGGTGTTCGCGCGCTTCCTCGACGGCGCGCACGCCGCCGACCTGACCGCCAAGGAGACCGATCTGCGCAAGAACCCCGCCATGCTGGACGCGCTGATCGGCGTGTACGAGCGCAACGTGCTGGGCTATCCGGTCACGGCCGTGCTGCCCTATTCGCAGGCGCTGTGCCGCTTCCCCGCGCATCTGCAGCAGCTCGACATGGAGTCCAACGGCAAGCACGTCAACCGCTTCGGCGAGCCGGTCAGCTATCCCACCGGCCCCGTCATCTTCGGCGAGCCGGGCACCAACGGGCAGCACTCGTTCTATCAGCTTCTGCACCAGGGCACGGACATCGTGCCGCTGCAGTTCGTCGGCTATCGCCGGAACCAGGCGGGCATGGACGTGGTCATCCAGGGCAGCACCAGCCAGCAGAAGCTGTGCGCCAACGTCGCCGCGCAGATCATGGCCTTCGCCTGCGGCAAGCAGGACGAGAACCCCAACAAGAGCTTCGAGGGCGGCCGCCCGTCGAGCATCATCATCGGCGAGCAGGTCACGCCCGAGAGCGTCGGCGCGCTGCTGGCGCACTTCGAGAACAAGGTCATGTTCCAGGGCTTCTGCTGGAACCTGAACAGCTTCGACCAGGAGGGTGTGCAGCTGGGCAAGGTGCTTGCCAAGCGCGTCCTGGCGCACGAGACCGACGGCGCGCTGCGCGCCTACAGCGACCTGCTGGACATCTGATATCGCGGCACAACCGAACACGGCACACGACGGAGCCGGACGCGCATACGCGCGTCCGGCTCCTGTGCGGATACCAAGAAAAGAGCACTTGCAGACGCAAGTGCTCTTTTCTTGTCTATGGGGTACGGAAAAGATGGATTTGCGGGTTCGTACGGATGGATTCGAACTCTCGAAAGAGAACAAAAATAGAATAAAACCACAGGAAAGCAAAAAAACAGCTCAGCCGTGTTGGCAAGCCGAGAATTGTCAGTCTGTAAATCTCAGAAGATAGCCATCTGGATCTTGAATCAAAAATTCCTTTTGAACAATGTCATTCTCGCCATTTCTGTAGTGATTGACGGTCAAATCACGGAAGAGTTTTATGCCGAAATCTAATACGCGCTGATATAGGCTTTCCACATCAGAAACAGTCATTTCAAAATTTACGCCTCTTCCAAATGGATATTTAAGGTCAGCAGTATTCCAACTGCCGTTGTCTTGTTCAAACATAATCTGGTTTTCTTCAAACGATAAAAATATGAACTTATCTTCGGGACGTTCGTATTCAATTTTGAATTGCAAGATATCGATGTAAAAACTTTTCGTCACTATGATATTGCTTACGGTTAATTCTGGTATCAAAGAATTGAATTTCATTTCTCGCTCCGTAAATCAAAACAGTTTCATGCTGTGCTTTACACAAGGTAACGGTGAAAAAACATAATCCCTGTTCTAAAGTTAATGGATTGTTTGTTTGAATGTTATCTTTCGTATCGTTACCAGACATATTATATCGAAAGGCGTCCGATTTCGCAACTATTATTCATTTTTCACTCTTAAGTCTTCAGTATTCATTTAGAAAATCCTGTCGGGAAAATGAATACTGAAGACTGAAGGCATAAAACTTAAGAATACAAAACGAAAATCCCGCCGACTTCGTCGACAGGATTTTCGCTTTGGTGGGGGAAGGTGGATTCGAACCACCGAAGTCACTGACAACAGATTTACAGTCTGCCCCCTTTGGCCACTCGGGAATTCCCCCATATAAACTTTTGCTTTATTTATTTGCTGCTTCGCAGCAAATAAATAAAATAATGAATTGGAGCTGGTGGACGGACTCGAACCCCCGACCTGCTGATTACAAAGCGCGGAAATGTCTTGAAAAGTGTGATTTTCTTTGATATATAGTTATATTTCGTGATGTTTTGTCCAGAAAAATACGCGACATTGTCCTCGCTTTTCCACCGTGTCCATGCGCTGATTTCGTGTGGTGGGTCGGCACGTGGGTCTGGGTATTTTCCAGTGTCCGCGTGTCGCGGGCACGGGCGGAGAGCGCGCCGGCAGGTTCGTGCAAAAACTTCCGGACTGTAATCAAAGAGACGCCGGACGGCTTTTCCTCTGCGCTGACCTCATTCGGTGGTCGGCTTTTTCCTCACGCTTGCCCTCATCGAAGATATGCTTGATATGCTCACTGATGTTGGACTTGCTCGTTTGATAGAGTTCGCAGAGCTGCGCTTGCGTCAGCCAGACAGTCTCGTCCGCGACGCGCACGTCGATCTTGGCAAGCCCGTCCTGAGCCTGATAGATGATGATTTCCCCGCGCTCGTCCATGATTGATCCCTCCCGCTCATACGTCTGTCTCGGTTTACCACAAGCGCGACAGGCTTACAAGTGCGTTCAGCTGTGAATATTCGTTCAAAAAGCGGATATTCACTTTTTTCGTTGACAGAGTGAATGTATTTTGCATGATACAAGTCCACTCTTTGATGGTTGCATGACGCAACCGGAAAGAAAAGCTTGATTTGTCCTGTTTTTTGGACTTAAATTATGAGAAAATGAATGAACATAGTGCATCACAGAGGTTTGCGGATATGGGAGGGATCAATATGCTCAGCAAGCTGTTCGTCACAGAGGTTGCCGTCACGAAGCCCATTCCGGATGACGACTATATCGCGCGCCTGCCCGCCGTCCGGAATCTGCGCGCTTTGGGCGGGCTTGCGTTCCACAAGCCCGTGACCTTCTTCGTCGGGGAGAACGGCGTCGGCAAGTCCACGCTCATCGAGGCGATCGCCGTCCACGCGGGCTTCAACGCCGAGGGCGGCTCGGTCAACTTCAACTTCTCGACGCGCGCCTCGCACTCCGACCTCTACCACTACATCACGCTCACGCGCAGCACGGAGCGGCCCACGGACGGCTTCTTCCTGCGCGCCGAAAGCTTCTACAACGTCGCCTCCAACATCGACGAGCTCGACCGGCACGGCGGTGGGACACGGATGCTCATTGAGAGCTACGGCGGCAAGTCGCTGCACGAGCAGTCCCATGGCGAGAGCTTCCTCTCGCTGGTGGAGCACCGCTTCGGCGGGTGCGGGCTGTACATCCTCGACGAGCCGGAGGCGGCGCTCTCGCCGATGAAGCTGATGACGCTCATGTGCCTGATGCGAAACCTCGTGGACGAGAAGTCGCAGTTCATCATCTCGACGCACTCGCCGATCCTGATGACCTTCCCCGGCGCGGAGATCTACGAGCTCACGGAGACCGCCATCCGCACGGTGCGCTATCAGGACACGGAGCACTTTCAGCTGACGAAGCAGTTCCTCAACGCGCCGGAGCAGATGATCCGGTATCTGGAGATCGGGGAATAAGGAATTTGGTTGATATCAGGCTTTGAAAGGTGTAGAATAATGGCATAATTTTGGCTTTTTCAGGAAAAGGTGATTGCACATGAGTCCGATACTCGATAAAAAGCAGATGACCGAGGAAGACATCAAGCTCAACTTCATCACGCCTGCGCTGACCGGCAAGGGTTGGCAGGACAAAATCACCATGGAGACGGCGGTGCGGTTCACCGACGGCAAGATCAATCTCCGTGGCAATATCGTCACGCGCAAAAACCCGAAAAAGGCAGACTACATCCTCTACCTCAGCGCCAACAACCCCATCGCCATCGTCGAGGCGAAGGACAACAACCACACGATTGCCGACGGCATTCAGCAGGCAATGGAATATGCGCGGATGATGGACATCCCCTTCGCGTTCAGCTCCAACGGCGACGGATTCTACGAGCACGACTTCCTCACAGGACAGGAGCGTGAATTGCCGCTCTCTGCTTTTCCTACGCCGGACGAGCTGCTCGCCCGATTGGAAGCGGGCGCAAACGACGGAAAGGGTCTCTCCGACGAAGAGCGGAAGGTCGCAAGCCAGCCCTATTACACCAGCGCGAAGACCTACCCGCCGCGCTACTACCAGCGCAACGCCGTCAACCGCACTGTGGACGCCATCGCCCGCGGACAGCAGCGGCTTTTGCTCGTTATGGCGACGGGTACCGGCAAGACCTATACCGCGTTCCAGATCGTCTACCGCCTGCTTAAAAGCGGACTGAAGAAAAAGGTGCTGTACCTCGCCGACCGCAACATTCTGGTCGATCAGTCCATCCAGCAGGATTTTGCCCCGCTGGAAAAGACGATCCATAAGATCAACTTCGCCAAGGACGACCCGGTGACCGTGACCTCGCACGAGGTCTACTTCTCCCTCTACCAGCAGCTGACCGACCGCGAGGACGACGCGGACGACGCTGCCGAGGACGAGACCGTCAGCCGCCTTGCGTCTCTATTCCAAAAGGATTTCTTCGACCTCATCATTGTCGATGAGTGTCATCGCGGCTCCGCGAAGCGGGACAGCAGTTGGCGCAGGATTTTGGAATACTTTTCCTCCGCGACGCAAATCGGCATGACTGCCACGCCGAAGGAAACGCGCTATGTCTCCAATATCGACTACTTCGGCGAGCCGGTCTATACCTACAGCCTGCGTGAAGGCATCGAGGACGGTTTCCTCGCGCCGTTCAAGGTCATCAATGTCCGCACCAACATCGGCGAGGGCTGGCGTCCTTTTGCAGGACAGCGCGACAAGAACGGCGCAGAGATTCCTGACCGCATCTACAGCAACAGCGATTATGACTATAACATCATTTTGGAAAGCCGCACAGACGAGGTGGCGCAGGAGATTACCAAGTATCTCAAATCCACCGGCAGGATGCAGAAGACCATTGTGTTTTGCGCCAACGAGGATCACGCCCTGCGGATGCGCAATGCGCTGGCAAGGCTGAACGCGGACATGATGCAAAAGAATCCTGATTATGTCGTTCGCATCACGGGCAGCGACCAATACGGCAAGAGCAAGCTGCAATACTTCATTTCCGTCTCAATGGAGGGGCCAATCATTGCGACTACCTCCAAACTGCTCTCCACCGGCGCGGACTGCAAGCTGACCAAGCTTATCGTACTCGACCAGATGATTGGTTCCATGACCGAGTTCAAGCAGATCATCGGGCGCGGCACGCGCATCCGTGAAAAGGAGGGTAAGCTGTCCTTCACTGTGATGGACTTCCGCAACGTCACACGTCTGTTTGCCGATCCCGACTGGGACGGCCCCATCGAGCAGGACGACAACTACGATCCGAACGGTGGAAAGCAAGGCAGAGACGGTCCCGACGTCATTGGCGGAGATGACCCAATCGACCCGCCGCCTCCGCCGCCCGTCAAGCCCATCGTGGACAAAAACGGCTGTCGCGTCGAGGTGATCGGGAAAACCATCTCGCTCTATGACACGAACGGCAAGCTGCTGCGGCAGGAGAACATCATCGACTACACCAAGTCGAATATCCTCGGGACTTACGCCTCGCTGGACAACTTCATCCGTCAATGGTCGGCAGAGGAGAAGAAAGAGGCAATCCGCACCCTGCTGGCGCAGGAGTACGGTATCGACTTGGACGCCATCAAAGCGGAACATGGCATGACGGACGTAGACGACTTCGACTTCATTTGCCATGTCACCTTTGACCGCAAGCCGCTGACGCGGAGGGAGCGTGCCAATAACGTGAAAAAGCGTGATTTCTTGAGCAAATACAGCGGCACGGCGCGTGAGGTGCTGGAAACGCTGTTGGACAAGTACATGAACGCGGGTATCTATGAGATCGAGAAAACCGAGGTTTTGAAGCTCGACCCGTTTCTCAAATACGGCAAGCCCTCGAAGATCGCGCAGCTTTTCGGCGGGAAAAGCGGGTATCTGAAAGCGGTCAGAGAGTTGGAGAAAGAGATTTATTCGGGAGAGGTTGGCTGATGAAAGCGATTAGTTCGTGGCATGTCGGCGTTGCAGCGGAAGCATATGCCGCGGCATTGTTTGCGCGTTGCGGATATGACGTGTCGGTGCAATACGGCGCAAACCAGCCGGAATATGACTTGATAGCTGTATCTGGCGACAAAATGTTGAAAATCTCCGTAAAGGGCAGTCAAGACGGCGGATGGGGACTGACGCAAAATTACAAGAAGGGCTGTAGCTATCATGAAGCCACTGCAAAGTGGTTGGACGCCCATCACAAGAAAACCATCTTTTGCCTTGTCCAGTTCCAAGGAACTTCCGAAAGCGAAATGCCAAGAGTGTATTTGGCTTCGCCAAAGGAGATCGCCGAGATGCTTGATGCATCGGCCGGCGGACGCGGAGAAACGGTTCTCCGTGAATACCATGTGTGGGGACCACATGCATCGGGAAAAGGCACAACCGACAAGATTCCCGATAGCTGGAAGTTTTCAAAACAGCGTGCAGAGCACATGTTTGAAGCATTCGGCCAGTAATTTTGAAAAAACGCAAGGTGGATAGTTTATGACCAGTTTATCGAACTTTGTCAAGCGCCTGCGCGACATCATGCGCAACGACGCGGGCATCAACGGCGACGCGCAGCGCATCGAGCAGATCGCGTGGATGCTGTTTTTGAAGGTCTACGACGCCAAGGAGCAGGATTGGGATATGGACGAGGACGACTACCGCTCCATCATCCCGGAGGAATGCCGCTGGCAGAACTGGGCGGCGGACGACCACAGCGGCGGCGCCATGACCGGCGACACGCTGCTGAACTACGTGAACAACGTCCTGTTCCCCGTGCTCAAGGGGCAGGACGCCGTGTACGGCGGCAAGACCATCCACGGCATCGCCGTCACGCCGGAGACGCCCATCAAGAAGACCATCGTCAAAAGCACCTTTGAGGACGCCAACAACTATATGAAGGACGGCGTGCTGCTCCGTCAGGTCATCAACGTCATCGACGAGCTGGACTTGAGCGACTACGAGGAGAGCCACGCCTTCGGCGAAATCTACGAATCCATCCTGCGCGAGCTGCAAAGCGCGGGCTCGTCGGGCGAGTTCTACACGCCGCGCGCTGTGACCGATTTCATGGCGCGGATGATCGCGCCTCGGCTCGGCGAGCACATGGCGGACTTCGCCTGCGGCACGGGCGGCTTCATGGTCAGCTGGCTCAAGGAGCTGGAACAGCAGATCAAGACCACGGACGATCACGCGGCGTATGCCGGTTCGGTCTATGGCATCGAGAAGAAGCAGTTCCCGTATATGCTCTGCGTCACGAACCTGCTGCTGCACGGGCTGGACGTGCCGCAGGTCTACCATGACAACGCCCTGACGCGCGAACTGCTGGACTACGGCGAGGACGACCAGTTCGAGGTCGTGCTGATGAACCCGCCCTACGGCGGGAGCGAAAAGGCAGAGGTCAAGAACCATTTCCCCGCCGACCTCGCCAGCTCCGAGACCGCCGACCTGTTCCTGTCGGTCATCATGTACCGGCTGAAGAAGAACGGGCGCGCCGCCGTGATCCTGCCGGACGGCTTCCTGTTCGGCACGGACAACGCCAAGGTCAACATCAAGAAGAAGCTGCTCTCCGAGTTCAACCTGCACACGGTCGTCCGTATGCCGGGGAGCGTGTTCTCGCCCTACACCTCCATCACGACCAACATCCTGTTCTTTGACCGCACCGGCGCGACGCGGGAGACGTGGTTCTATCGGTTGGATATGCCGGAGGGCTACAAGCATTTCAGCAAGACCAAGCCCATGAAGATCGAGCATTTCGCGCCCGTGGTCGCCTGGTGGAACGACCGCCGCGAGCTGACGGAGGACGGCTTCGACAAGGCGAAGAAGTACACCGTGGAGCAGCTCACGCAGGATTTGGGCTACAACCTCGACCAATGCGGCTACCCCCACGAGGAGGAAGAGATCCTCGATCCGCTCGACCTGATCCAACGCTATCAGGAGGAGCGCGCGTCGCTCAACGCCGAGATCGACCGCGTACTCGCGGAGATCACCGCGAAGCTGGGAGGAACGCAGGGATGACGCCGCAGGAATTGAAAAACAGCGTTTTGCAGCTTGCCATCCAAGGCAAGCTCGTGGAACAGCGCCCCGAGGAGGGAACTGGCGAGGAGCTGTATCAGCGGATACAGGCGGAGAAGCAGGCGCAGCATATTAAACCGAACAAAAAAATAGAGCCAATTTGTGAGGACGATATTCTATTTGATATTCCGGAATCATGGATTTGGCTTCGTTTTGGCGACATGGCGTTCTATGTTATGGGGAAGACACCGCCAAGAGCTGAATCGCAATGGTGGAAGCAAGAATTTCCGTGGGTTTCCATTTCAGATATGCCAGAAAACGGTCACATCGTTGCTACAAAAGAAAGAATTAGCAATTCTGCTCTGGCAGAGAAGTTTTCTCATAGGGTGTCTCCTGCTGGAACGCTTTTAATGAGCTTCAAGCTTACTGTTGGAAGGGTATCAATTTTGGACATTGATGCTGTTCATAACGAAGCAATTATCTCCATATTCCCATATAGCGACAAAGACAGGACAATTCAAACATATCTTTTTTATATCTTGCCGTATATCACTCAATTTGGCGAAAGCAAGAATGCTATAAAAGGAAAGACGCTCAATGACACCAGCATATGTAATTTGATGATTCCCCTCCCGCCGCTTGCCGAGCAAAAGCGCATCGTCGCGCGCATCGAGGAGCTGCTGCCGCTGATCGACCGATACGAGGCGGCGTGGAGCCGTTTGAAGGACTTCAACAAGCGGTTCCCCACGGATATGCAGAAATCCCTCTTGCAGCTCGCCATCCAAGGCAAGCTCGTGGAGCAGCGCAAGGAAGAAGGCACCGGCGAGGAGCTGTATCAGCAGATTCAGGCGGAGAAGCAGGCGCTTATCAAGGCAGGCAAGATCAAAAAAGACAAGCCCCTGCCGGAGATCACAGAGGATGAAGTGCCGTTTGAGATTCCAGAGAGTTGGAAGTGGGTGCGTTGGGGAGAGTTGTCTGAGTCAATCCAGTATGGATATAACGCTCCTGCGCAAGAATCTGGACGTATTAAAATGGTACGTATCAGTGATATTCAGGATGGGAAGGTTCTTTGGGACGGCGTTCCATACTGCAATATCGCCGAAAGCGACATAGGCACTTATTTGTTGGCAAAGGACGACATTCTATTTGCGCGAACCGGCGGAACAGTCGGAAAATCGTACATTGTCTCGGAAGTCCCTAAAGAAGCAATATTTGCGGGATACCTTATCCGTACACGGTATAGCAAGTCTTTGTGTCCCCAATACATGGATATTTTGGCGCAGGGAATAACGTTAATATGGATTGGCTCGACAATCATGGCTTTTGGGCTGCAAAGAATCAATATCCAACCGAGGTCCATCTTTCGGAAGAACAATTCAGAATGATATTGCAGGAGGGACATACGAATGTGTCAAATGTTATTGTCGATCAACCCTGAGCATGTTGATCGAATCCTGCGGGGCGAGAAAGAATACGAGTACAGAAAGTTTCGTTGTCGAAATGATGTGGATAAAATCATAATTTATGCGACCGCGCCCCGAAAGCAAGTAGTAGCAGAGGCTGAAATTTCAGAAATCATTGAAGATGACATTTTATCCGTATGGCATCAAACAAAAGCGCATTCCGGCGTCAGTTATTCCTTTTTTCGTAAGTACTACAAAGGAAAGAAAACCGCCGTCGCATACCATCTGAAGAATTTAACGGTTTATGATGCTCCGATGACGTTACATGAGATAGGCGTTTCGAAAGCGCCGCAATCTTACTGCTATCTCACGTTCTAATATCCCAGCGAAACAGTTACTGCGGCAAAAGATGTATGCTCGCAAGTCAAAAACTTCATAACAGCAATCAAAGAAACTCACGGCGAAGCCGGACGTACACTCGTGCGTCCGGCTTCGCCGTTCTCTATTCCTTCCCGTATTTCTCCCGCAGGCTCTCGTGCCCCTGCTGCTCCCAACGCCTGCACTCCTCCGCCGAGTAGGTCTTCCACTCCGGCGTAGCGCTGGGGTCACTCATGTCGAGCACCTGTATCGCCTGATATGCCGACGCAGGATCGAAGTCAATGTTCCGCTCGCCGCGCTCCTGAAAGATGCTTTTGCCTGGTTCCTTCGGCGCGCTCACGTCGTAGCTGTCCAGCTCATGAAACACGTCAATGCGCCGCAGGAACTCCTCCGTCGTCAGCTCGTGCCGCAGGTATGCCATGCGCGCGTCCTTGGCAAGCCTGCTCCATTCCTCGAACATATACGTATCCATCTTGAACCGCCTCGCCTGCTCGCTCGCCAGTGCACCATCGTATCGCTCTACACGCGAGAGCATACGGCGGTGAAGCAGCGCACACAGCCGAAGTGCCTCGTCCTGCTCCGGCCCCATGTACCGCTTCAGGTTCGGCCCGAGCTTTTTGCAGGTCTTGCCGTCGAACACACGGTCGCAGTACGCCGTGGCGTGTGAGGTCTTCGGCACGAAGTAGCTCCAGCAATATTCACAGCGCGCGATGCGGCGCTTGTCCTGTTGAAAGTAGAGTGTCAACTCCAACGACCGCAGCTCCTCCAGCGTGATCACCGCGTACTCCATGCGCCGTCTGCTCAGAGGCGCGCCGTCCGCTTCCTCCATCCACCGCGCATTGTAAAAGCGATTGACAGCATCGGGATAGGTCGCGCGCAGCTTCTCGAACTGCTCACGCTGGGTCGCCCGCTCCATGCCGTCAAAGGTCACGTCAAAGATGTTGCGCAGCCGCACCTGTGCGTGGAGCGGTTCCTCCAATGCGCGTACCTGCTGATCGCCGTTGCTCAGCAGATACTGTGCGCTGCCGTCGTCCGGCGCGCGGCGGATCAGATCGAGCCGCGCGGTGATGGCGAAGTACGCGATGGGATCAAGCTCCCGCATCGTTTCCGCGATGCGCGTCACCTGCGCGGTCAAGTCCGCGTAGTCCGCCGAGGATACCTCGGGCTTCTCCTCGAACAGCGGGTGCTCCTCCCGCAAGCGGTGAACCTCTTGTCGATACGCAGAGTAGTCGAGCTCCACGGCGCACACAAGGTCTTGTTCCGGCGTCGTGCGCGGGAGGCACCGCTCCTCACCCGCGTGATTGACCAGCACAAGTTCAATCTCGCCGCTGTCGTCGGTCTCCAAGTAGATTGTCGATCCCTGCCTCGCCATCCTCGATTCACCTCCGAATCAATCATGGTCAAAAAATCGAAAAGCGCTTCACCATCTACAAAGTCTCAAAGATAGTGTAACATCAAACATGCCGGATGACAAGCGACCCACGACAACTGAATACGCCGCAGGAAAGGATACTCTGAGCGGGGAAGCGACGCGACGAGATGAGCGCGCCAAGCTCGGATGACAACGCCCGAAGGTCGAGCAGGATCAGAGGCAGGAAGAGATACGGACGCGGCAAAAACAAACATCAAAATGAGATTGGAGAAGGTGAAAGGAATGTTAGTCAACAACACAGTCAACACACATGGCAGGTACTTTGTGGTGCCGAACGAGGTCTTTCAGCTGGGCTTGAGCGCGGGTGCGATCGCAACCTACTGCTACCTCATGAGCCTCGAGAACCGCAGGCGCGGCGACAAAGATCGGTTCACCTGCTACCCCAGCTACGCGAGCATCGGCAGGGCGATCGGTCGTAGCGAGCGGTCGGTCTACAAGTATGTGCAGGAGCTGGTCGAGGCGGGGTTGATCCTCACCGAGCAGACAAAGGTGACGACGAAGACCGGAAAGCGGCGGAACGGCAACCTCAGGTTCACGATGCTCCCCGTCGAAAGCGCGGTCGAGCTGTACCACGAACGCCAGCTCGCAAAGCTCGAAACGGGCGTGAAGAAGAAGCGCAAGGCGATGCGGAAGGCGGGGCGGAAGAAGCGCGAGCGCAAGCAAGTGCCCCGCACGGAATACGTCGTCTCGCACACGGCGCCCGAGCCGGAGGAGTTGCCCCTGTGAGGGCACTTTTCGGAGGACGAAGGGCGAAGCAGGATAAACAAAGGTGTCTTAACCGGTGCTCTTCCCCCCACATCTGCCCGCAGTGCGGGCAGAAGAACGAGGTCGGAAGTGTCGCCTTGTTGCGCGAATACGGCGCGGCGTGTCACCTTGCCCCCTGCGAACCGCATAACACAGGCATTTTCAGGGCGTCTTACCGCCCGAAGGAGGCAATATGAAGGAAAATGAGAAAGACCGGCTCACCGTGCGGGTGGAGCCGGAAGTCAGCGAGGAAATCATGCGCCACCTCAAAAAAGGCGACAGCAAAAGCGTGAACCGCTTCCTCAACGAGGCGATCCGACACTACCTCGACTACCTCGATCTGGAACGCGCGGGCGCGCTCCTGCCACACTCAATCCAGTCGGTGATCGACGGGCGGCTCGACCTCTTCGAGCGCAACATGGCGCGCGCGCTGTTCAAGGTCTCGACGGAGGTGGACATGACCAACGCGCTCGTCGGTTCCCTGTGCCAGCTCCCGGAGGACGAACTCCGCGCGCTGCGTGCCGACAGCGTCAAGAACGTGCGCGCGCTCAACGGCATCACGTCCGTGGACAAGTACATGCGCGACCGCGAGTACAAAGAAGCGGGTGCGGATGAATGGCTCGACTGATCGTCAAAAGCCCGTACATCAAGTGCGGCGGCGGTCGAGGCGCGGGCGGCTACGCGCGCTACATCGGTACGCGCGAGCGAGTCGAGCTGCTGCCGGATGACCGTCCGCCGACGCGCAGGCAGGAGCAGCTCGTCCGTGATCTCGCGCGCGACTACCCCGACACAAAATCGCTCGACGAGTACACGGACTACGCCGCGCAGCCGACCAAGGCGCACACCTCGGCGTACATTTCCGCCGCGCTCGAAACACACTGGGAGGACGCGCAAAGCTCAGAAGTCTACATGAAGTACATCGCTACGCGCCCTCGCGCGGAACGGCTCAGCTCCCACGGCCTCTTCGGCGACGCGGACTTCGTCGATCTGCGCGCGGCGATGGATGAACTCGAACACTACGAGGGCAACGTGTGGACTCACATCATCTCGCTCAAGCGCGATGACGCGGAGCGGCTCGGCTACGATAACGCGAGCGCGTGGCGCGAGCTGCTCCGCGCGAAGCGCAACGTCATCGCGGAGGCGATGCACATCCCGCCGAACGACTTCCGCTGGTACGCAGCCTTCCACAACGAGGGTCATCATCCCCACGTTCACATGATGGCGTGGTCGGTGAAACCGGAGCAGGCATACCTGTCCAGAGAGGGCATCCGACAAATCAAGTCTGCGCTGGCGAACCAAATCTTCCTGCACGAGATGACGCAGCTCTGCCAGCAGAAGTCCTTCGCTCGCAACGAGCTGGTGCAGGAATCGCGTCACGCGCTGATGGAGCTGACGCAAAAAATCTGCTCCGGCGTCGCCAACGCGCCGGAGCTCGAGGACAAGCTGCTCGCGCTCTCGCAGACGATGCGCGAGGTCAAGGGCAAGCATCAATACGGCTATCTCAAAGCGCCGGTCAAACGTCAGGTGGACGAGATCGTGGACGGGCTGGAAGGCTTCCAACTCATCTCCGACTGCTATGATCGCTGGCTGGAACTGCAAAACCGCTCGGACAGTTACTACAAGGACGAACAGAGAAAGCGGCTCAGGCTCTCGGAGGAGAAGACGTTCCGCGCGATCAAGAACGCGGTCATCGCGGCGGCGGATCGGCTCAACGCAAGCGACCTGACGTTCGAGGACAAACGGATGGACGACGAGCCGAGTGAGCTGCCCGACGAGACCTGGGGCTTCTACCGTCTGCGCGAGATCATCCTCGACAAGGACGAGCCGATCGAGGATCGGGACGCTGCCGTGGAAGAGCTGACGGAGCTGGCGGAGGACGATCAGAACGCGCAATACTTCCTCGGCACGCTCTACCGCGACGGCGGGCTGCTGATCCCCGACGACGAGCAGGCGGAGCGTTGGTTCCGCCTCGCCGCCGAAGGAGGTCATGCCTACGCCGCGTATGCGCTGGGGAAGCTGATGCAATCGCAAGAGCGTCCGGCGGCGGAGTGGTACGAGCAAGCCGCAGCGCAGGGCAACGAGTTCGCGCAGTACCGCCTCGCCAAGCTGTACCTCACCGGCGAGGGCGTGGAGAAAGACTTGGGTCGCGCGGTGGAGCTGCTGAATGCTTCGACGGAGCGGGGCAATCCGTATGCGGACTACCTGCTGGGCAAGCTGTACCTCGACGGCTCGCTGGTACAGCAGGACACTGAACTCGGCATGGCGCATATGGAACGCGCCGCCGCGCAGGGGAACGCATACGCGCAGTTCTTTGTGAATCGCCGGGATTCGCTGAAGCCGTCGTCGCTGATGCTGTCGATCACGCGCGTCTTCCACAGCATGGGGCAAATCTTTCAGAACAACTCGCTCCCGCAGAGCGGCGGGGTACGGCTGGGAATCGACCGCAAGCGCTTGCAGGAGCTGATCGAGTGGAAGGGTTATCGCGCGGCGATGAGCTACGCGAAGGCGCAGGCGGAGGAACAAGAACACAACAGCATGAGCATGGCGACGCCATGGTAAAGGAGATGATTGGATGAACGAAGCGAAATACAAGACCTACGACGACCTGCCGCTGATGCTGTCCGTCCCGGACTTGGTGGACATACTGGGCATCAGCAGGGCTGGCGCATATGAGCTGGTCAAGAGCGAGGGCTTCCCCTCTCTGCATATCGGGAACCGCGTGCTGGTTCCGAAGGAGGAGCTCATCGCGTGGATCAAAGAGAATACAAAAGGCGGGTAAGGATAAGCCTGCCCGCGCTTGACAGCAGCGGCATTCCAAGCAATAATACGCTTGACCTTGGTCAAAAGGGCAGCTTTGGGAAGCGCATGGTTGGACAAATATCGGGAAATCCGCTGGTCTTCTTTTGAATCCGGCGGCTGTTACAGGATCAATTTCAGCGACGGAGGACTTCTGCAATACCATCCGGAGGCACACAGCCACCATGGCGGAGCTTACTACAAAATATCGACAGGAAAAGGAGGCACACATCATTATGACATCAGAGGAAATAAAATCTTTGGAAAAGAGGCTCGATAACCTAAGCAAACGCTTCAAAAGCCGATATTTAACGCCCTTTACACTTCAAGATGGACACATTTGTTTTCAGACGGAGAAAGGTCACTATTTTCTCCTTACAGCGTTGTTTCCCAAGGATTTTGATGGATTTATCGTAATCGAACACGCGGATTCATTGGAGGAGGTCAAGCTGAACCGGTTTGAGGATGGAGATGCATTCTACATGGATGACATGACCGAGGATGAAATGTTTGAGGCGATGGTTAGGGAAATCGAAAGCGATTGACCGGTATACCGGAGAAACAGGGCGGTGCTTCGTGAGAGGTGCCGCTCATTTTTTTGCGCCGTATCGTGCAGACAGCGCGTGATTTTCAAGAAAAATCTTCTCCGTTTGGTCAACGATATTGTTCTCGACTTGCGCGGAGCTGACGGGTATTGTGTGGATTGCAAAAAGCAGAGGGAGGCAAGCCATGAGAGATTACATGACCGCGCTGCATCACCGATTCCATGTCAAGTCAGATCGAACGGCGGAACTTGGGCGCGAGGTCGAGGGCGCATACGATGCGCTACATGATACATTGAGCGTCGAACAACAAAAGTTGCTGCTCCGATTCTTGGACGCCGAGGAACATTTCCGCGACGAGGAAAATCTGGACGCCTTCGTCTCCGGCTTCAAGCTGGCGGATGGCATCCGCCGCGAGCTGGGCGCGCCGTATTCCTACGAAGCGGAGAGCGAAGCGCAAGCGCGGGAGATCATACAACGGGAGCTTGGAAACGATTGAGGGACGGCTTGCGCCGCCCCTCGCGTGTATAGCCCCTGTCGCGCCGTTGTTGGCGATTTGTCGCATCCTTTCCCGAAGGACGGGTGTGGACACGGCAAAACGGTTTGAAACCAACGTTGCCCCGCTGTTCGAGCCGTGCAAAAACTTCCGGACATAAAACAAAGATACGCCGGACGATTTCAAAAATGATAACTTTCTGATAACAAGCCGCTTTAGGGATAGCTATTTCTTCCCTTCTGCGGTATTGTATGTCGCTGCGAAAGGAGAGATTGATATGGCAAAACGAAGAGCCAGCGGCGAGGGCAACATCCGCAAGCGGAGCGATGGGCGCTGGGAAGGGCGCTACGTCGCGGGACACGACGCGAACGGCAAGCCCATCCGCAAGAACGTCCTCGGCAAGACGCAGGCGGAGGTCAGGGAGAAGCTCAAACAGGCGATTGAGGACGCGAACGCGCTGGACGTCCGAAAGGCAGACGAGTACACCGTCGCAGAGTGGGTGGAGCTCTGGTACGAGGTCTACTCCAAGCCCAACATCCGCGAAAGCACCCAGCGGTACTACCGCGCATTCATCGACCGGCAGGTCATCCCGATGATCGGCGGCATCAAGCTCAAGAAGCTGACGGGGCGCGACCTGCAAAAGATGTACAACGACGTGCGCGACCACGGGCGCATCCGCGCGGCGCAGAAGGACGAAAACCCCGGCATGAGCGCGTCCTACGTCAACGGGCTGCACCGCATGATGCACAACTGCCTGAACCGCGCGGTCAAGGAGCGGCTCATCCTCCGCAACCCCGCCGACGACTGTATCGCGCCGAAGATCCAGCGGACGGAGATGAAGGTGCTCAGGGCGGAGGACGTGGGCGCCTACCTCAAGGCGGCGGAAGAGTTGGGCGTTCTGCCGATGTTCTTCCTCGAGCTCTGCACGGGGCTGCGCAAGGGCGAGCTGACGGCGCTGCTGTGGAACGACCTCGACGTCGAGAACAAGGTGCTGACCGTCAGCAAGCAGGCGATCAGCGTCCAGGGCGGCGGCGTGAAGGTCTCGCCGCCGAAGACGGAGACCTCGGTGCGAAAGATCGCCATCTCGCAGGAGACGCTCGACCACCTGCTCGCCGAGCACGCGAAGCACCCCGACAACCCGTATCTGTTCCCCTCGCCGCGCACGAACGAGATGTACCACCCCGACAGCATCGTGAACCTGCACCGCAAAATCCTCAAGCGCGCGGAGCTGGAGCCGATCCGCCTGCACGACCTCCGGCACACGTTCGCAACGATGGCGCTCCAGAACGGCGTGGACATCAAGACGGTGTCGTGGATGCTCGGGCACCACGACGCGGGCTTCACGCTGCGCACCTACACCCATGTGACCGTGGCGATGCAGGAACAGGCGGCGGCGACGATGGGAAGCCTGATGGCGAAGAGCCTGTAAGACAAGGAAAAGATGAATTGCGCGGACGCTGCCCGCGCAATTCATCTTTTGTCCACTACGTCCTGTTTGACCCCTTCGTGTCGTGGGTCGGTTGTGGGTCAATGGCTGTTTTCGAGCCGTATTTCGCGCCGTTCGCTTTCTGTGATTTTGCAATCTTTCAAGTTCGCATGGGGAGAGCTCGAGAGGGGATGGTAGTCCCCTCTCGATGTATTTGATCTACCCCGCCGCAAAGCGGCGGATACCAAGAAAAGAGCACTTGCAGACGCAAGTGCTCTTTTCTTGGTGGGGGAAGGTGGATTCGAACCACCGAAGTCACTGACAACAGATTTACAGTCTGCCCCCTTTGGCCACTCGGGAATTCCCCCATATGCAGTTGGAGCTGGTGGACGGACTCGAACCCCCGACCTGCTGATTACAAATCAGCTGCTCTACCAACTGAGCTACACCAGCGTGGGTTTGGTTGCCGACATTTCCACAGCGGAAGTTATCATAGCAGACGGCAATCGCTTTGTCAAGAACTTTTTCAAATTTTTTGCGGGGGGACGGATGGGGATATTTTTGCCCCGCCCTTGACTTCCCGCGGCGCAGCCGATAAAATCAATATATTACACTTCAACGCTCAAGGGAGGGCATCGCCATGCTGCACAAGGCTATGCAAAACCGCTGGTCGCGGCTGATGATCGGCATTCTGGGCACGTTCATCAACGCCGCCGGCGTCAACTATTTCATCGTACCCGTGGGGCTGTACAGCGGCGGTATCCTCGGCATCTGCCAGCTCCTGCGCACGGTCATCGCCGCGCACGTCGCGCTGCCGGCGGGGCTCGACCTCTCCGGCGTGCTGTACTGGCTGCTCAACGTGCCCCTGATCCTGCTGGCATGGAAGGCGATGGGGCGCGTGTTCGTCGTGCGCACGCTGATCTGCGTGTCCACCTCGTCCTTCTTCTACTCCATCCTGACCGCGCCCGCGACGCCGCTGCTGGAGGAGCGCCTCGCCTGCTGCCTCGTCGGCGGCATCATCGGCGGCCTCGGCCTCGGCATCACGCTGACCGCCGGCTGCTCCAGCGGCGGGCTGGACATCCTCGGCCTGTGGCTCGCCAGGCGCGGCAGCCACTTCACGGTCGGGCGCTTCTCCATCAGCTTTAACGCCGTGCTCTACACCATCTGCGCCGTGCTGTTCGACCTGCAGACCGCGCTCTACTCCCTCATCTACAACATCTTCTCGATGTTCATGGTGGACCGCGCGCACCAGCAGGGCATCAACGTGCAGGTGTTCATCTTCACCCGCAACGAGGACAGCGACCTGCCCCGCCGCATCATGGAGGGCCTGGGCCGCGGCGTGACCTACTGGGAGGGCATGGGCGCGTACACCGGCAAGCCAATCCGCGTCATGTGCGTCGCCGTGTCCAAGTACGAGGAGGAGGATCTGCGCCGCATTGCGCTCGAGCAGGACCCCCACGCCTTCTTCATCGTGCACGAGGGCGTGCGCATCGAGGGCAACTTCATCCGCAAGGTGTCCTGACCCGTGGAGCAGCACACCATCCGGGTCATCGCCCGCATTCAGAGCGATTTCAAGACCAAATTCGGCGTCCCGCGCCAGAGCGGGCTCGTGCCGGAGCTGACGGCGCGCGTCGTGTTCGAGCCGGAGTACCGCAACCCCGACGCCCTGCGCGGCATCGAGGGCTTTGACCGCCTGTGGCTCATCTGGCAGTTCTCCGAATCCGTGCTGGACGAGTGGCGGCCCACCGTGCGCCCGCCGCGCCTCGGCGGCAACACGCGCATGGGCGTGTTCGCCACGCGCTCGCCGTTCCGCCCGAACCCGCTGGGGCTGAGCTGCGTCGCGCTCGAGCGCGTCGACTGGGACGCGGACGACGGCCCGGCGCTCGTGGTGTCGGGCGCGGACCTGATGGACGGCACGCCGATCTACGACGTCAAGCCCTACGCGCCCTATGCCGACGCCTTTCCCGACGCGCGCGGCGGCTTCGCGTCCACGCGGCCGGAGACGGTGGCGGTGGACTTCCCGCCGGAGCTGCTCTCGCGCGTGGAGGAGGACAAGCGCGCGGCGCTGACCGGCGTGCTGGCGCACGACCCGCGCCCGCGCTATCAGGACGACCCCGGGCGCGTGTACGGCATGGCGTTCGGTGCGTACGAGGTGCGCTTCCGCGCGGCGGACGGCGTGCTGACCGTCGTGGACGTGGAGAGGCGGGACGCATGACACGGGAATACGAGCTTGCGGCGGAAGTTTTCCGCCGCTTCAGCGATCGGGAGATCGTCGCCGTCACGGAGCTGGGCGGGGGGAGCGTCAACCGCACCTTCCGCGTGGACACGCCGGAGGGGGCGTACATCTGCCAGCGGCTCAGCCGCGTCGCGTTCGCGGGCGCGGCGGACGCCATCGCGTACAACTATCTGCGCTATCGGGACGCCTGCGACGCGGCGCGCGGCGTGCTGCCGGACTGGCGCGCGCCGCAGTGGCTGCGCGACGGGGAGGGGCGGCTGTTCTCCCGCGACGGCGACGGCGGCTGCTGGCGCGCGTACCCGATGCTGCCCGGGCGGACGTTTGACGCCGCCGACGCGCTGCCGGACGACGGCGTGTGCGAGTTCGCGCGCGGGCTTGCCGCCCTGCATTTCGTGCTGGACCGCTTCGACGGCCGTCCGCGCACCGTGATCCCGCGCTTCCATGACCTCGACTTCTATCTCGACGAGTACCGCGCGGAGCGCGGCGGGCCGCGCGCGGACGCCGACGTGGAGCGTGTCATCGACGCGCGCGCAGAAGAGATCCTGCGCGCGCGCCCGTTCCGGCTGGAGGCGGCGATCCACGCCGACACCAAGCTCGCCAACGCGCTGTTCGCCCCCGACGGGCGGGTGACGGCGTTCATCGACACCGATACCGTTTCAGCGGGGAGCCGCCTGATCGACGTGGCGGACAGCGTCCGCTCCGTCGCGGGCGCGCGCGACGCGGCGGGGGAGCTGCGCTTCCGCCGCGCGCGGTACGACGCGTTCGTGTCGGCGTATCTGTCGTCGCCGCTGTGCGCTCTGCCGCGGGACGAGGCGGAATGCATCCCGCAGGCGCTGATGCGCATCACCTTTGAGCTGGGCGTGCGGTTTTACACGGACTATCTGCGGGGGAACCCGTATTTTCGCGCGAAGCGGCCGGAGGATACGCTCCGCAAGGCGAGGAGGCAGTTCGCCTTGCTGGGCGAGATGCAGCGGAGCTTTTGATTTTGCCGCTGCCGCGGGGGCTTTCTGCGCCCGCCCGGCGCGCCCCTTGCCTCCCCTGAAAGGGGAGGTGGCAAACGCCGTCCCCCGCAAGGCGTTTGACGGAGAGGTTTTTTCGCGCCCGCCCGGCGCGCTCCTTGCCTCCCCTGAAAGGGGAGGTGGCAAA
>Ga0129307_1000414_pt1 | contig 67138 bp, 47 predicted proteins | sample P1105metagenome_FD_94437 | JGI IMG/M metagenome (GOLD analysis project Ga0129307, IMG submission 94437) | Capybara group fecal microbial communities from Wisconsin, USA - P1105 metagenome | ecosystem: Host-associated > Mammals > Digestive system > Large intestine > Fecal | place: USA: Wisconsin...
CCCTTGCAGGGGGTGAATGAGGGGGACAGCGTCCCCCTGACGAAGTAGTAAAGCAAGAGTAGCGATGCTTTACGGATGGTTTACAAGAATTATGAATCGCCCAAAAAAGTAAATGCTGTTGCCCTGGGGAAGTAAGTAAGACATCTTGACACTTTCACGAACCAATGGTATAATTAAGGCAAAACTTCACGATGACTGCATCTGTGAGGTTTTGCCTTAAATCTATTATAAAGGAGCTTATCATGAGTGACATCAATGTAAAAAAGAAGCGCAGATGGCCTGTGGTACTGGCAGTGATTCTGCTTATAATCTGTCTGCTGGGAGGATTCATCGCCGTCAATGCTGACAAGAACAAGAAAGTCATGAACGACACAGTCGATCAGGCGCTGGAAATACTTTCACAGAATGCAAAAGTTACTCCTGTTGATCCGGGAGAGTACAGGCAGATCAAGGTCTACGGCCTGATGAAGTTCGATGTTTCACAGTACGATGTAGAGAATATCGGCAATCTTTCGGTAATGACAGTGAATATGGGTTTCATGCAGATGTCTTCATTTGTACTGAGTCCCTACGAAAAGAATATGCCCCTGCTGTCCATGGACTTCATGTACATCCTCGGCAACAGAAAAGCCTACGCCGAATTTTATGATCTCGCAGCTGATCCGTCTTCTGCCGAGTATCAGTCAGTTCTCGACAGCATCAGACAGTTTGAAGGCAAGTACAGCGGCCTTGAGACTATCGAAACTTCACCTGCATGGTACGACAAATACCTTACAGTTGCACTCCACAAGGCCGGCAAGAGAAGCGACGACGCTAAAATAAACGATATGTTCTGCGACGCCGTAAGATGCTATATGGAAACAGCCGAAACGCTTCCTCTCCTCAGCGACGAGGAAAAAGCCGTAAAGCTTGAACTGACTCAGGAATACTGTGACGGCCTCATCGAAAAGGGCGGAGTTTCCACAGACGTGTTCAAAAAGGAACTGGGCGAAGAAACTACAAGAGACTTCTTCAACAAGGTATTCTTCGGCACAGAACGTTACCGCAAATGATCATGAAAAAAGAGTAAGAACCTGTCCACATAGGGTGAATGTACGGATTTTCAGGCATAATTTTGTCGGTGGCAAGGCAAAAATCCGCCGACGGGCTGTCGCCCTTCAAGGATTTTTAACGAAGTCACCGGCAAAATTTGACGAAAAGACGTGCATGAATCCCTATGTGGACAGGTTCTAAGAGCATAACCTCGGTACTCTTACAGAAGCTTTATATGTATTTATCGGGGAATAACTTTCTGAGGAAAGTTTTCCCTCAATAGATTCGTATAAAAACTTCTGTAAGAGTACCGAGGTTATCTTTACATTTCTGTGATGATATCCATGCATATTTCGATGGCTTTTTCTCTGGATGAGACACCGAAGCTGCGGCGGTCGTAGTTTCTGACGTCAGCAAGGGAATCGGCTGTGAAAAAAAGCTGTGCGAACTCCGCACCACGGAATCTGGCACAGGCTGCCATTGCCGAACATTCCATATCTACAGTCTCACAGCCCTCATTCCGTCGGTATTCCACCATTGCCGCAGTTTCACGTCCGATGCAGTCGGTAGTCCAGGTGGTGCATCTGCGGTAGTGGATACTTCTTTTGTCAAGCTGACTGCAAAGCTTTTCCGTGAACTCGTGGTCAAGGTCAATGAAGCGTGACTTCGGGATGTACTGATAGGAAACGCCCTCTGCCCGAAGCGCTCTGGTTGGCACGATAAAGCTGTTCTCGGGAATATCCGCAAGGACGCCGCACGAACCTGTGGCAAGTACTTTTTTTACGCCGAGAGCAAGCAGCATCTCAAGACTTTGTATAGCCGCCGCTGCTCCCATAGGTGCCTGCATGAGGCAGATCTCCTGCCCGTTTCGTTCTATTATATAGATATTGTAATCCCTTGTGATGGTTTCAAAAACGGTTGCGATACGTGCATTATTTGCTTCGGCATATGTGTCGGTGCTTGTGCCGGTAAAGGCGAAAACCGCCTTCTCGGGGAGCTTTACTCCGCTGATTTTCAGCTTTACGATAGTGACCGGGTCGCTGTCGTATTCAAGTACGGGAAGTTCATTTTTTGCTATCGTCATATTTCCTCCTGATGGATTCCGGAATTGGTAAATCGTGGTTCTTTTTGTATGCAACGGTTCTTTTGAGAAGCTCTTCGTAGTATTCATCCCACTTCACGGCAAGATAATTTTTTTCTTCTTTATCTTCATTAACGAATGCCTCAAGCTCTCCTTTGATTATAAAGTCATTGAAATCTCTGAATCCAGAAAGCCAGACAAGAGTCGGCATATTCAGAAATGCACCTGCGGTATTGGGAAGTTTTTCATATACCTTGCTTATGAATTCAGCGGTGATATTATCATGATCTTTGCTGATGGAGTAAAATTCAGCGATATCGCACAGCAGCATATCAAGGCGGTCATCGTTTCCGAGACTGCGTCTTGCCTGATTTATGGACCATGTCCTTGACGGCCATACAAGACAGTTTTTCATTCCCATGCGGAACAGGATGTACAGATCTTTCTCCGAAACGCCGTCGATCGTGCATTTTTTCAGTTTTTTTGCGGAAATAAGTCCGTCCGATGTCATGCCTACCTTTATCTCCGCATTTTTTTCTCCATTTTGGGAAATGAGGATCTTCGGCACAACAACAATAGAATGATACGTGCTGTAATCGGGATCTTTATAATCCTCGGATTTAACGAATTTTCCGCTTTTATCGAAACAGTTATTCAGATTGTATTCAACATCTTCGTCATAATTCCTTATGCTCATACTGATATCTCCGTAAAAAATTTATATTGGAATTATAGCACAGCGGCACTCAAAAGTCAATGGACAGAGATGTACTGACCAATTCTTGCCAAAAGCAGAAAATACAGCTCAGAAACAACGCAATATCTGCGAATTACTGCTGTCTGTCATCATGCACAAATTGGTATTATCCGAAAAATCACGAAAAACAAAACCTGACGAATTTTCCAAAAATTCGTTGACATCTATGTTCAAATATGTTACTATTGAATTAATAAGAGGATGGAACATCAGGTTCCTTCTTCTCGTTAATGACAGGAGGTAATGATCATGAAGAATTTCAATTGTATCAAGGCTTTGCTGACTGCTGTTATCTCAGGTGCAGCTATTATGGCAATGCCGACAGCTATGGCTTCCGCTGACAGCGAAACTGACGTTTCTGAAAAGGACAAAGTAGATTTTGTCACACAGTTCGGTGATGTTAATTTTGACAGCTCTGTAAATGTTTCGGATGCGGTTCAGATGCGCCGTTTCCTGCTGGGAAGCAGCGAGGAACTGGGAAACTGGAAAAATGCTGATCTGGATGCGGACGAAGATATTGACGTTTTCGATTATATCCTCCTCGGCAAACAGCTGACAGGCAAAGCTCCTGCAAACAGCGGCTCTCTCAGGCTGAAAGTCGTTGATATGATGAGCGGCGAGCCTCTTGAATCCGTTGATGTTGAGCTTTTCGGCTTTTGCGATGACTACTGCTACGATGTAGGCAGATGGACTTATACTCCCGAGGATGACACCTACTTCACAGGCCTTCCTACCGATGGAAGGTACACTTATATGGTGAATCTGGATAATCTTCCACGCGGCTACGGCAATGGCTGGGGAAACTGGGATCAGCAGCTTTTCTTCAGCTACGACGGTGTTACCGATAAGGAAGTGACTGTCCGTGTGCTTGCTGACAAGAGCGAGAGAAATGTCAATATGGATATGTATAACTGGTCGATAGGTCTGCATCAGACCTACTACGGCACTGTATGCATCACCGATAAGGACGGCGAGGTCTATTATCCTCAGCTCAGAAATGAGGAGTTCGCACTTCCCGACGGCGAGTATCATGCCGAGTTCAACGGCTTTGATTATCCTGTAACGCTTATCGATCCCGAAAGCGATTTCGGCAAGCATATGAAAGAGGTTTATCCTGATGTTGAATTTACCGACAAGTCAAACGGATTTGACTTCACAGTAAAGGACGGCAAGACTGACAAGGACCTCAGTTTCGACTTCGGCCCTCTGCCCGGCAAGAGCAATTACATTACAGTAAACTGTATAGATATTTCAACAGGAAAACCGCTTCCCGGCGTTGAGATGTCAGTTATCGAATGCCCTGACACTTATGCAAAAACGATCGCAAAGTGGACTTCCGATGAGACCGGTACTGTAAAATTCGACGGCCTGACCATGACAGGAAGCAATGCTTATAAGCTTCAGCTTGACAAGGTCCCCGAGGGCTATGTCGGCGGATTTGATGAGTACTATCACTGGGGCTATGTCTATGAATACGAGGGTGAGGCAAATCTTTACTTCTCACCTGTAACAGAGGAGAAAAACGTTTCTGCTGACGTTCTCAGTATTTACGATAAATCAGTGATGAATGATCTCTGCACTTACGATGTTTATAAAGAAGCAGGCGAGAACTTCAAACTCGATCACATCTACACAAATGTGAAGCCGGGAGAGAAGATCGCTCTTCAGGACGGAGATTATTTCGCAGTTCTCGATCTCAGAAATTTAAGAGAAAAGGGCTATGACGGTATTCTTCTCTATACCGAAAGAGGCAAGGCTGTTGCAGGCGATATCAAACCTGATGAGTATATGATGGATACAGCAATGCTGAAGTTCACAGTCAAAGACGGCAAGCCCGACAGAGACCTGTATTTCTATATCAAGGAATACGATGAACATGACTATGATCCCGAAGAAACAGAACATGATGACGAGATAAAGTTTATAAACGACTTTATCGAAGCTAAGGATGAAGAATAATCATATAAATAGTCGTAAATTATAAATTAGGTCATAAAAAGAGAAAAAGCTCTAACCGCTGTACTCTTACAGAAGTTTTTATACGAGTCTATTGAGGGAAAACTTTCCTCAGAAAGTTATTCCCCGATAAATACATATAAAGCTTCTGTAAGAGTACAGCGGTTATAATTTACGCTAAAAATTTTCTTTATTTTGTCCACCTAAAAGTCGTTTTGTGAATTGATTTGTTGCAATCTCTATAGTAAAATATAGTTGAAGTGTAAACGATTAGTCACTAATGATGGCATATTTCACAATCACAGCCTCCGCTGAATGTGCATTCTGCCTATAGTGACAACAAAATGACAGATGAAAGGTGGTTTTTATGAAGCTAAGAAAAGCATTCTACTCCTCCGCAGCTGTGCTCCTCTCAGTAGCTATGGCAGCTGTTCCGTGTGATCTCTCAGCTGTTGTTTCAGCCGAGGGAGACGGAACGGCGTTCTACGTTTCCCCTGACGGCAGCGATACAAACGACGGCTCTCTGGCGCATCCTTTTGCAACCCTGACGGCTGCCCGTGACGCCGTAAGAAAGATAAACGGCAATATGTCCTCTGATATTACCGTCTATCTCCGTGGCGGCGACTACAGGATCACCGAACCCATAGTTTTCGATACCCGTGACTCCGCAACCAACGGCTGCCATATCAACTACACCGCCTATGAGGACGAAATCCCCGTCATAAACGACGCACAGCAGGTCACAGGCTGGACCAAATTCAACGACAAGCTTTACTCCGCCACCCTCGACAGAGACTACAAACTCCGCAACCTCTACGTCAACGACAAACGTGCAAATATGGGCAGCGTCACTGTCAGCTCCAAGGGCGGTTGGGGTGAGTACAAAGTCACCGCAGGTCAGGCTGACTGGGCATGGGATTCAGGCACGGCAAAGGACGGCATTTCTTACAATGCAGGCGATATCCCACGTATACCCTCAAATTTCGACGACCTGGAGATAATCAACGGCACAACATGGAACGAAAACATCGTTTGTACCCGTGATATCAAAGTGGACGGAAACTCCCTCATCATGCTTCTCCAGCAGCCCTACGGTGCTATAGCTCAGACTCCCGGATGGGGCGCAGGATTCAACACAGGCGGCACACATACCATTTACAATTCCCTCTCATTCGTGGACAGTCCCGGTGAATTCTATTTTGACAAGACCGACAAAAAGCTGTACTACTACCCGAGGAACGGCGAAGATATGTCCTCTGCGGACGTTGAAGCGCCTGTGGCTGAACAGCTTATAGTTGTCGAAGGCAAGGACACTTCCGACCGTGTTGAGAATATCTCATTCAGCGGCATCACCTTTGCTAATACCGAATATCAGCTCACCAACGTTGCAGGTTCTCACGGAAAGACTACCTGTCAGGCCGCACAGACCTACACGGCATATGCGGATTCCAACTGGCATAAGCGCAAATATGAAATGGCCGACACTCTCCCTGCCGCCGTTCATATCACCAACAGCAAGGACATCTCAGTTACAGGATGCGTTATCAAGCATACAGGCGCTGACGGTCTTTCCATGTGCAACGATGTTATCGATTCCGAGATAAAGGGCAATTATATCACCGATATCACTTCAAGCGGCATCACAATAGGCCACCCTCAGCATATCTATATCGGCGACGCTTCATGGGACAATCACGAGAAATTCCCGAAAGGCGTTGAAGGTATCTGCAAAAACGACATCGTTTCCGACAATATGCTTTATGATATCAGCGTAGTTCACGGTTTCGGAGGCTGTGCAGCTATAACCTCCTACTACGTTGACACTGTGAAGATACTCAACAACACTATCAGGAAGACTGCATACAACGGCATACATCTTGGCTGGGGCTGGTGCAACTTCAAGGACTCCACCACCTGCCGCAACAATATGATATGCTATAACCGTGTCATCGACAGCCTTAACCGTCTCCACGACAGCGGAGGTATCTACACAATCGGCCAGATGGAAGGCACGGTCATCAACGAAAACTACATCCAGGGCATCCCTGCAGCAGGTTCATTCCAGCCGACTTACGGCCTCCACAACGATGAAGGAACTGCCTATATCGAGGAAAACGACAATGTTCTTGAGATAAGCCCCAATGTTACCTACACTATCAACTGCGAGGACTACGGTCAGAAGCATCACCTCAAGATAAAGCGCACCTACGCTACAGTAAAGAAAATGGGCAAGAATCCTCCTGACAGCGATATCGACGCCCCCATCGTGGTATCGGACAATGTCTGGGATCTCCCGCAGTACAAAGTCTGCGTAAACTCAGGCGTATCCGATGAATCCCGCAGTCTTGTTCCGAATTACGTGATCTCAGAAGCGGACTTTGTATTCCCTGCAAGCTGCAGGACCACCTGTTCAAGCAGTCTGCCTATCCGCAAAGGTGACGGCATAGTATGGATAGCACCTGACGGCACAGACACATTCAAGGCAGGCTCTGACATGACAAGAGCATCAGCAAATGCCACATCCATCCGCACTCCTTCAAAGGAAGGCGAATACAGGATATACGTCACCGACAAGAGCGGCAAAATACTGAGCAAATCAGGACATATCCTCCGTCTCAGCGGCTCTGGCGGAAGTACGGATGATATCATCGAAGCTGAGAAGTATGACGATCAGAAAGGCATTCAGACCGAGAATTGCAGCGAAGGCGGAAGCGACGTTGCATACATTGAAAACGGTGACTACATCGGCTTTAAGAATATCGACTTCGGCAGCGGAACTGATTCCATCAGCTTCAGGATCGGCTCTAACGGCGCAGAGGCATCCATCGAGGTAAGACTTGGTGCTGCTGACGGAAAACTCATCGGTACTCTCCCTGTAAAGAGTACAGGCGGCTGGCAGACTTGGAACACCCAGACCTGCGCTATCGAGAATACCTCCGGCAGGAACGACGTGTATTTCGTGTTCAAGGGCGGCGACGGCTACCTTTTCAACATCAACTGGTGGAAGCCCGACAAACCGTCCGAACCCATTGTATACGGCGACCTTGACGGCGACGGCGAGGTTGACGTATTCGATCTCATCCTCATGAGAAAAGCTGTAGAAAACGGCGATACAGAGCGCTTTGAAGCGGCTGACCTCAACTGCGACGGCGTGATTGACTCCGATGATCTCACATATCACAGCGAGTATCTCCACGGCATACGCAAAACTCTCCCGGTTGAATAAACAACGCAATACTCCCCTTTAATAGATGTGCGAGCAGCCCTCTCAGACAGATTGTACCGTCTGAGAGGGCTGCGCCTTTGTGTTACTCCATTGCTTGTTTTGCCGCCTGATACAGCTTCCATGCCGCAGTTTCGGGGCTCGCCTTATCATAAAGGACTTCGTTGCATTCCGCCATAAATACGTCTATAACGTCTGCATTTTCAAGGAAAGAATCCATACTCATCATACCGTCATTGGCATCCATTTTCTGTGAAGCCTCATACTGTATGCCTTCAAGCATCCCCTCTTCGTCCATGTATTTCTTCGCATCCGAACTGAGAGGGATTCCCTTTTCAACGCCCTGAAGCAAAGCCATCTCCCTGCTGTTTACGAGAAAATCCACCAGCATAGCCGCTTCTCTCGGCTGTTCGGTATTCTTGCTGACTGCGTAAAGCTGGGCAGGTTTAGCGTACCATCCCTCTCCGCTTTTCTCAGGATCAAAGTTGGGATAATCACCGATGACTATGTTGTCACCGGCTTCTATACGCTGTGAGAAATAGTTTGCAGCATCACTCACCCACGCAATAGCACCTGCATATTTACTGCTATCTATTTCGGTGCGGACGAAGTATTCCACCTGCGGGATAACTTTTGCCTCAACCATTTCACGGTATTCCTCCAGCATTACCTCAAAGTCCTCAGCCTCAAACCTGAGACTGCCGTCATCATTGAGGAGTGTTTTGCCGTTTTTCTGTTCCGCATAAGCCAGCAGAAACAGCCATATCGACTTCTGGGCGCCTGCCATCGGATAAACTCCGTCCTTCTGCATCACCTTTGCGGCTGCGAAATAATCATCCCATGTTTTTGGCGCATCCAGTCCGTATTTCTCATACAGCGTCTGATTGATATAGATAGTCTCGGTATTCATCGCAATGGGCACCGCATTGAGTACGCCGTTCATTCTGCCGTACTCCAGATATTCATCGGAAAAAGTGGAAAGGTCCAGTACATCGGTCTGCTTTTCAAGGTCGTAGTAGCCCTTTCCGTCGGGAGAATGGTCTGACAGCCAGCCGAAATTGATCTGCATCACATCGGCCTCGGTATTTGAGACCATTCTGACATGGCTTCTCGCTTCATATCCCGACCACTCGGAGTAGCTGCAATTCACCTTGATATCGGGATGAAGCTCCTCAAATTTCCTTACAGCCTCAAGAGTATACTCATTTCTGGTGTCATTTCCCCACCATGAAAAGGATATCTGAGTCTGCTGATGGTGTTCGGTGACTACCTTTTTTTCTCCGCATCCCGTAAATGAGGCGGATATCAAAGCTGATGAAAAAAGTACAGCTATACAGCGTCTTAGCTTTTTCATTCTGTATCCGCCTCCTCCTTGTCGCTGAAGAATGTGAAAATATCCTTGCCTCTGTGCTTCGACAGGTAAAGCGCCTCATCAGCAGCGGAATAAAGCTCCGAAAAGTTTCTGCCATCCAATGGAAACATGGCTATACCGATGCTGCATGAGATCTTGTAGTCCATATTTTCGCCTGTGTAGTATCTGTGGAACTCATCCTGGAGTATAGTGCATTTCTCCTCGATAAGCGCCTTGTATTCCTCATAAGGACGCTGATCGATATTCATCATAACGCAGAATTCATCGCCGCCGATACGTCCGATAAGGTCTTTATTGGAGAACACCTCAGTCAGTGTGCGTCCTATCCTTGCAAGTACCTGATCGCCGTATGCATGGCCGAGAGTATCGTTTACCCCTTTGAAGTTATCCACATCAAGCAGGATTATGGAATGATTGTCTTTCTCATCCGAATCACTGAGTATCTTCTCAGCGTTATCCTCAAAGGTCTTCTTGTTGAGAAGTCCCGTAAGCTGGTCTGTATTTGCCTTGGTATCAAGGTTATGCACCATATTTGTGATAACATCCGTCAGTTTGATGGAAAGCACCATACCGAGGATTATAGCCAGTGCTGAGGCAATTATCGCCGTCAGCATGATATGGGTGCGCATCACGTTCTTTTCTTTCAGAATTATCCTTGTGGGGATCGAACATATTATGTACCAGTTGTCCTCGCCTGTCGAAACAGTAACAAGGTATTCATTATCGAGGATGGTGACAGCCTTCTTGCCTTCCACACGCTCTTTTATTTCCTCAGGCAGTTTCTCGCCCGGCACTTCCATTTTGTCGGAAGAATAGATCAGCCCGTAATCCTTATCTGTGAGCCTTATGACCATATCCGCCAGATTTTCGGGATTATCGAATACCTTTTCCAGCTCTGAGGCGTAGAAGGAAATGATAAGGACAGCGTTTTCATGTATCTCCTTGACATAGTAGATACGCTTGAAATTCTGTCCGTAGCCTGCCGCCCAGCCGTCATTTGTACGCTGACGGTTTATCATAGAGTGAAGATCCTCATACATCCTGTCACCGAAAAGACTGATAGTACCGTTTGATATCTTGCCGATAAAGTGATTATTGCGGTAGACGATACCGTAATCGACGAAATTTTCCATGATGCAAAGGCTGTACAGCTTGTCGGAGATCGCCTTTTCCGTAACGAGAGCATCATATTCATCGTTTGACGGGTCTGTAGCGTCATAGGTATAGGATTCTTCCGCAGCAAACGCCAGATTTCCGATAGTCTCCATGCGGGACATAAAGCTTTCCAGATTCAGCTTCATCTGTACATTAAGAGAGGAAGTGAGATCTGCGACTTTGTTTTTGAGAACTGTATCCGTTCTGTGTATGGCAAGAAGCGATACAATAATGATCGAACAAAAAGCGATAACTGCAAAACCGGCTATAAGAAAATATTTCAGTTGTTTCATTCGTTTTAGGTTGTCTGATCCGTCAGATGCTTTATCTTTTGGCATATTTGATATCCCCCCTCAGCCAAATAGTCAACTCTCTTAACTATTTCTTCTCTTTTCTTGGCATAATAATACTTTATATAATTTTACCATATTTCACAATAAATTTCAAGTTTCATTCTATAATATTTTGTAAATATTTAATGTATAACTAAAAAAAATCAGACATGAAACCAACAGCGTTCCTCTTTACCACATCCATTACGATGATCCTAAAGAGTAACGCTGCTGCTCTCATGTCTGACGTATCATGAAGCGAACTGACTGTTGTAGAGCTGTGAATAGAATCCGCCCAGAGCCATAAGCTGGCTGTGACTGCCCTGCTCCACGATGTTTCCGCTCTTCATTACAAGAATGGTATCCGCAGTCTTTATGGTAGAAAGGCGGTGAGCGATAACGAAGCTGGTCCTGCCCTCCATAAGCTTGACGAACGCCTTCTGTATCCTCTGTTCGGTGCGGAGATCGATGGAGCTTGTAGCCTCGTCAAGTATCAGCATAGGCGGATCCATCAGCATTATCCTTGCTATGCAGATAAGCTGTTTCTGTCCCTGAGAAAGTCCGCTGTTCTCGCTGATTATGGTATCATACCCCTGGGGCAGACGCTTGATGAATCCGTGAGCGTAGACCGCCTTTGCCGCTTCGATTATCTGTTCACGGCTTGCATCAGGAACTCCGTAAGCGATATTCTCGGCAACAGTTCCCGTGAACACCCATGTTTCCTGCAAAACCATGCCGAAACTGCTTCGGAGGCTGTTCCTGGTGATGTCGTTGATATTTCTGCCGGAAATCTCTATTTTTCCGCTGTCGATATCATAGAATCTCAGGAGAAGATTGATTATGGTGGATTTGCCGCATCCCGTAGGACCGACTATCGCCACTCTCATGCCGCTCTTTACATCGAGGGAGAAATTCTGTATCAGCTTTGTATCGGGAGTATATGAGAAGCACACATCCGAGAATCTGAGATCGCCTGTGCAGTCGGTCAGCACTTCCTTGCCGGAATCATCGGGAATTTCTTCCTCGTCCAGAACATCGAACACTCTCTGAGCTGAAGCCACAGCATTCTGTAATTCGGCAAAAACGCCCGATATTTCATTGAAAGGCTTGGTGTACTGATTTGAATATGCGAGGAAGCTGGAAAGCTTTCCCACAGACATTGCTCCCACAAAAGCGGAATGTCCCATAGCGCCGAGGGCACCGAGAAGTCCCACAGCCGCATAGATAAGTCCGTTTACAAAACGGGTGGTCGGATTGGTCATAGAGCTGAAAAAAGTGGCTTTTGTACCGATTTTTCCGTACTCACGGTTTATCTCCCTGAACCTCTCCTCTGCCCTGTCGCCGTAGACAAAGGCCTTGACTATCTTCTGGTTGCCTGCCATTTCCTCGGCAAGTCCCACCATTTTGCCTCTCAGCATGGACTGCCTGATGTAGGAATCGTGGGAAGCCTTGGTTATCTTTGAAGCGGCAATGAATGAAAGCGGAGTGAGCAGCACTACTACCACCGCTATCTTCACATTTATGGTCATCATGAAAATAAGAGTGCCTGCGATCGTTATGATACCGGTGAAAAACTGCGTGAATCCCTGAAGGAGACCGTCAGAGATTATCTCGATATCATTGATGACACGGCTTGTGAGTTCGCCTTTTGTATGACCGTCGATGTATTTCAGCGGCACTCTCTCCAGCTTATTGAATACATCAGCACGAAGGTCACGAACTGTCAGGAATGCCATTTTATTAGTGAAAAGGCTCATCAGCCACTGGAAGAATCCGCTGGCAAGGACGATTATCGCCAGTTGTGCCGCAATTTTTCCAAGCTTTTCAAAGTCCACCTGTCCCTTGCCCACACAGCAGTCAACGGCATTTCCGATAAACACGGGAACCGCCAGCGACAGCGAAACTCCCAGTGCCGCAAATAAAAGCGTCATTACGAAATATGCAAGGTAGGGACGGGCGTAGGAGAATACTCTTTTAAGCGTTTTGAACATTGCTTCCGTCCTCCTTTTCGTTCATCTGTGAGCGGTATATCTCGCTGTAGACCTGACAGTTTTCCACAAGTTCATCGTGTCTGCCCATGCCCACAGCTTCTCCGTCGTCCATAACTATGATAAGGTCGGCATCACGGAGAGAAGTGGTCCTCTGGGATATCATTATGACGGAAGTGCCTGCCATGTCCTCCCTCAGCGCCTTTCTCAGCGCAAGGTCTGTAGCGTAGTCAAGGGCACTTGTGGAGTCGTCGAGAATGAGTATATCCGGTTTTCCTATCAGCGCTCTCGCAATGGAGATACGCTGTTTCTGTCCACCCGAAAGGTTCTTGCCGCCCTGTGAGATGCGGGTATCCAGCTTGTCGGGCATACGGCTTACAAAGTCCCATGCCTGTGCGGTTTTCAGTGCAGCAATGATCTGTTCATCGGTAGCCGCAGGATCACGCCATTTCATGTTTTCCCTGATAGTTCCCGAGAAAAGCACAGCCCTCTGTGGAACAGTACCGATATTTCGGCGAAGCTGGTCAAGATCACAGTTTCTGACATTTTCACCGCCGACGAGAACTTCGCCCTCAGTTGCCTTGTAGTAGCACGGGATGAGATTGGCAAGGGTAGTCTTTCCGCAGCCCGTACCGCCGATTATTCCCAGCATATCGCCACGTCCGAGACTGAATGAGATATTCTTAACGGAGCTTTCTGCGGCATTCTCATAAGCAAAGGATACGTCTCTGAATTCAAGGATTTCTCTGCTGTCGTGGGATATCTCGTCATTGCTGCCGTAAGTTTCGGGCTCAAGTGCAAAGACCTCGCTGACACGGTTTTGCGGAGGCGAAGGCCTTTGTGAAAGTCACTATCAGATTTGCAAGAACCACCAGCGCAAGGAGTATCTGTGTCATATAATTGGTAAACGCCGTAAGTTCGCCCTGTGTCAGGTCGCCTGTGTCTATTCGCACTCCGCCGAAACGAATCACCGCAACGATGCCCAGATTCATTATCATAAATGCGGCAGGGTTGAGGATGGCGGATATTTTACCGACTGCAATGGATTCATCGGATATGTCGTCCACAGCTTCACGGAACTCGTCTATCTCCTCCTGCTGACGGGAAAAAGCACGGATAACTCGTGCACCCTCAAGATTCTCGCCTGTCAGCATAGCCGCTTTGTCAAGGCATTTCTGAGTCTTTTTGTACATGGGAATGGTACGGCGCATGATGAAAAAGATTATGACAGAGATAAGCGGCGCAACCACAAAGAAAATCAGCGAAAGTTTCAGATCAATGGTCATTGCCATGACAGCAGCACCGATAACAAGAAACGGCGCACGAACAGCAAGGCGGATGAACATATTCACGCCGTTCTGAACAGTGTTGGTGTCATTGGTAAGGCGGTTGACCAGCGAGGACGTGCCTATCCTGTCGATACTGCTGTAGGAAAGTGAGTTGATATGCTTGTACAGCGCCTCTCTCAGTTCAGTGCCGAAGCCGTAAGCACACCTTGCCGCAAGGTACTGACAGGTCAGCGCAAAGCAAAGTCCGCATACGCCGAGAAGGACGATAAGTCCGCTCATACGGTAAATGTAGCCGCTGTCGCTGCTGCCGATACCGTTGTCGATTATCCTCGCCATGACCATCGGCACTATCAGCTCGAAAATTGCTTCGAGAAGTTTAAAGAACGGCCCGAATACCAGTTCCTTTTTGTAATTTTTCAGATATTTCAATAAGTTCTTCATAATTTCCTCTTACATAGTTTTGGCGGACCTTTTCGCAGTCCGCCGTTATTTTCTTAGTCTATTATAACACAGTTGCCGGATATAGTCAACACGCAGTTGTTTTGTGTACACGGCAACAGCATTTACTTTTTTGGGGCGATTCATAATTCTTGTAAACCATCCGTAAAGCATCGCTACTCTTGCTTTACTACTTCGTCAGGGGGACGCTGTCCCCCTCATTCACCCCCTGCAATGGAGATAACATCCCCCTTGACCCCGGAATGCCGCCTTCGGCGGTTTTTTATTATTTATTTAAAAGTAAATGCTGTTGCCGTGGTTTTGTGTACAGTGCAGTAAAAGATGCACACGAATTTGTGACATCCTACAAAGATGCTCACACCCTATTGACTCATACGTTACGTAATAGTTTATACTGTAGTTACGGAAGGAGGTCATTGATATGATGACGGTAAAACAGGTGAGCGACCTGACGGGAGTGAGTATACGCACTCTCCAGTATTACGACAAAACGGGGCTTCTGTCCCCTGCGGCATACACGGAGGCAGGATACAGACTGTATGACGATACAGCGCTGGAAAGGCTGCAGCAGATACTGCTTTTCCGTGAACTTGAATTTCCGCTGAAGGACATAAAGGCAATACTCGACAGTCCCGATTTTGACCATAACAAGGCGCTTCAGCAGCAGATAGAACTGCTTGAGCTGAAAAAGGAACATCTGGAAAACCTCATAACCTTCGCCCGTGGAATAAAAATGATAGGAGTGAGAGCTGTGGATTTTACAGCATTTGACACATCAAAACTTGATGAATATTCAAAAAAGGCAAAAGAAAACTGGGGCAATACCCCTGCCTACAAGGAATACAAAGAAAAGACGAAAAACAGGACAAAGGAGGAAGATGCTGCTCTTGCCGAGGAGTTCATGGGATTTTTTGCAGAGCTTGGCACAATGCGTGAGCTTGCCCCCGAGGATGAAAAGGTGCAGACACAGATAAAACGCATACAGGACTATATCACAGAGCATCTTTATACCTGCACGGATGAGATACTGGCAGGTCTGGGAAAAATGTATGCAGGCGGCGGAGATTTCACTGAAAATATCGACAAGGTCGGCGGCAAAGGCACGGCTGAGCTGGCTGCAAAGGCAATTGAGGTATACTGCAACAGCAAATAATAAAAAACGGCAGGTTCATATCGAACCTGCCGTTTTTTATGCACTCTCGAACTGAGAGTTATAAAGCTGTGCGTAGAATCCGTTCTTTGCAAGAAGTTCGTCATGTGAGCCCTGCTCGATGATATCGCCGTCTTTCATGACAAGTATCATGTCAGCATTGCGTATAGTGGAAAGTCTGTGGGCGATGACAAAGCTTGTGCGGCCGCTCATAAGTCTGTCCATTGCGTCCTGGATAAGCTCCTCTGTACGGGTATCGACAGAAGATGTTGCCTCGTCCAGTATCATGACCTTGGAATCCGAAAGAATGGCTCTCGCAATGGTGAGGAGCTGTTTCTGTCCCTGTGAGACGTTGCTTGCGTCCTCGTTGAGCACCATGTTATAGCCGTTAGGCAGTGACTTGATGAAGTGGTGAGCGTGGGCAGCCTTTGCCGCAGCTATGACTTCCTCGTCAGTTGCTTCCAGACGGCCGTAGCGGATATTCTCCATGATAGTGCCGTTAAACAGCCATGTATCCTGAAGTACCATGCCGAAATTCTCACGGAGTTCCTGTCTCGGCACATTCTTCACGTCCGTTCCGTCAAGGAGTATCTTTCCTCCGTTGACATCGTAGAATCGCATGAGAAGCTTGACCATGGTGGTCTTGCCTGCGCCTGTAGGGCCGACAATGGCTATTTTCTGGCCTGCCTTCACTTCAGCGCTGAAGTCCTTGATGATGGTCTTTTCGGGCACATAGCCGAATGAAACGTGCTCGAAGCTTACATTTCCCACAACGTTGTCGATATGCTCGGCATTTTCGGGGATCTGCTCCTCCTCTTCTTCGTCGAGGAATTCAAAAACTCTCTCAGCTGCCGCAGCCATTGACTGAACCTGATTGACTACCTGGGCGATCTGCTGTATTGGCTGTGTGAACTGCTTGACATACTGGATAAATGCCTGTATATCGCCAATACCGATAACTCCCTTTATAGCAAGGAGTCCGCCTGAAATGGCAACACCTGCATAGCCGAGGTTTCCTACAAAGGTCATGACAGGCATCATAAGTCCAGAGAGGAACTGGGATTTCCACGCCGATTTGTAGAGTACATCGTTGGTCTTGCAGAAGTCTTCAACAGTTTCTTCCTCTTTGTTGAAAGCCTGTATTACGGTGTGGCCGCTGTAAGTCTCCTCAACCAGACCGTTGATATGTCCCAGATATTCCTGCTGTGTACGGAAATGCTTCTGAGAGGCCTTGATGACCGATACCAGAAGAATGGCCGAAATCGGCAGTATTACCAGTGATATCACTGTCATAAGCGGTGATATTGACAGCATCATGACCAGTGTACCGATAAGTGTTGCTATGGATGTGATTATCTGTGTTATGCTCTGATTCAGTGTCATGCCGAGGGTGTCAACGTCGTTTGTGATACGTGACAGCACTTCACCGTAGGTGCGGCTCTCGAAGTACTTCATCGGCATACGGTTTATCTTTTGTGAGATGTCCTTCCTCATGCGGTAGGATATCTTCTGCGATATTCCCGTCATGATCCAGCCCTGCACGAAGCTTACTGCCGAGCTGAAAAGGTAAAGTCCCAGAGTGAACAGGAGGATCTTTCCGATGTATCCGAAGTCGATACCGCCTGTACCTGCTATCTTTCGCATAAGGCCGTCGAAGAGTGCATTTGTCGCCTTTGCCATTATCTTAGGGCCGACTACCGAGAATACAGTGGCGATTGCCGCCAGTATCATGACCACGAGTATGGCTATCTTGTACATTCCCAGGTAGGATATGAGCTTTTTCAGCGTCCCCTTGAAATTCTTGGGCTTTTCTCCGCCTACGAATCGTCCGCCTCCCATCGGCGGTTTACGGCGTGGAGTCTGAATATCCTTGTTATCTTCACTCATTATCCTCACCTCCAATACTCTTTTTCAGTTCAGCCTCTGAAAGCTGTGAGCTTGCGATCTGCTTGTATGTATCGCATGATCTCAGCAGTTCCTTGTGTGTACCCTTGCCGACTATCTTTCCTTCATCGAGAACAAGTATCTGGTCGGCGTTCATGATAGTGCTGATACGCTGTGCAACGATAATTACAGTCGTATCCTTTACGTGCTTGTCAAGCGCCTTTCTGAGAGCGGCATCTGTCTTCATATCGAGAGCCGAGAAGCTGTCGTCGAAGATGTAGACCTTCGGCTGCTTCACTATTGCTCTTGCAATGGCAAGACGCTGTTTCTGTCCGCCTGACACATTGCTTCCGCCCTGTGATATCTTACGGCTGAACTTGTCGCTGTCGGAGTCGATGAACTCCATAGCCTGTGCGATGTCAGCGGCAACTGCAAGTTCTTCCTCGGAAGCGTCCTCCTTGCCGAAGCGGAGGTTTGAAGCAATAGTGCCTGAGAAGAGCACTCCCTTCTGCGGCACAAGACCTATCTGACTGCGCAGTTCGTTCTTTGTAAGCTTGCGGATATCCACGCCGTCGAGAGTAATGCTTCCCTCGGTAACGTCATAGAAACGTGGAATGAGATTGATGAGGGTGGACTTGCCGCAGCCCGTACTTCCGATAATAGCCGTTGTCTTGTTGGGTTCGGCAGTAAAGCTGATGCCCTCAACAGCATTTCCGTCCGCATTGGGATATCTGAATGCCACGTTGTCGAATTTTACTACTCCCCTGAAGCTTTCCGGCTTTTCGGGAGAATCTGTATCCTTGATGGATGTATCTGTCTTCAGCACCTCGTCGATACGGTCGGCAGCAACTCCCGCTCTCGGAAGCATTACCGACATGACCGTAAGCATTAGGAATGACATGACTATCTGTATCGCATAGGTGATGAACGCTGTCATAGCGCCTACCTGAAGATCGCCTGCGTCAATGCGGTGAGCCGATACCCATACGATAGTCAGCGTAACACCGTACATTACCAGCATCATACACGGCATCATGAAGGTCATGACTCTGTTGGTGAAGAGCTGATTCTTCATCAGCTTTGAGTTAGCGTCGTCAAAGCGCTCCTCCTCCACTTCTTCCCTGCCGAATGCACGGATAACACTCAGACCTGTGAGGATCTCACGTGAGATAAGGTTAAGGCCGTCCACAAGCTTCTGCATAGCCTTGAATTTCGGCATAGCCACAACCAGGAGTACCATTACCAGAAGGAGTATAACTGCAACGGCAGCAATGATTATCCAGCCCATGTTTGCGCCTGTTCTGAGCACCTTGATAACTCCGCCGATGCCGAGGATAGGTGCGTACATCAGCACACGGAGAAGAAGTGCCGTTACCAGCTGTATCTGCTGTACATCGTTGGTGCTTCGTGTGATAAGCGAAGCTGTTGAGAATTTGTCCATCTCCGTATTGGAGTAGCTGATGACCTTCTTGAATATCTTCTCTCTCAGGTCACGGCCTATCCCTGCGCCTGTCCTTGCGGCGAAGAAGCCTGCACCTATTGAAGCAAGAAGCATAAGTCCTGCCATAAGAAGCATTTTCAGTCCCTGTTTCCAGAGGTAGCTTTTCTGTATGGCATCAACGTCCATGCCGGCGCCCTCATCGCAGGAGATAGCGTAAGCGATGCCCATCGACTTCATAGTGGAGCTTCCCACAGTGTCGATGGTCTTCTCCATCTGCTCACGGATAGCCGAAAGCTGAGCAGCGTCCATCTGACCGCTCATGATGAGGCCTTCCATTATTGGTCGCATATCAACGTAGGTAGTGGTAACGCCTTCCTCGTCCTCAGCCTCAAAGCTTTTCAGCTCCGTATGCATCATCTGTCCTATTTCGTCAAGGCTCATACCGCTGATATCGAATCCCTCGGGCACGGCCTGCGGATTATTCTTCATGGATTCGCCGATTATGTCCTTGAACTGCTTTTCGCTTGTATTGGCTGTCTGATATGTCAGTATAAGCGGAATGAGGAATTTATCGCTGTTTTCCTCAAGCTGCTCCTTATCCATGTCTTTGAGCTCGTAAATATCCCCGTTTTCGGTATAAAGCTCTTCCCACGCTGCTTTTTCACTGCTGTCCATAAACAATGACGAATAAACCATCTCTTCCGGGGTCATTTTCCCGGGGATGGGATATTCCACACCATGATTCTGAATACCGGTATCTATCATATCCGACGTATACTGCGGCAGTGAAAGGTCACAGAAAGCCTGCACTCCCAGCAAAGCGAGTATGATGACAACGAGGTACCAGTAAGGTGCCAGATTAAGAATTATTCTCTTCATACATTTCCTCCTTGCAAAATTTCATATTTTATTATATAATAGAATGTATGTGATGTCAACACGGTTTTCAGCGGCAAAAAAGAGCACATTCAAGGCGCTTTTCAGGCAAAAATGTCAGTGTCAGGGCGACTTTTGTGTATGTTGTACAAATACTCCGTTGATCGCCGCATAACATTTTACTGCGAATTTTTAATTGCACTGAGAGTTTTTGCGGTTAAAAATCGTCTAATATATATGAGGGTACGCCCTTTTATTTATAAATAATTTACAAAAAGAAGGAGTTATATATGAAAAATAAAACACCGAAGCTAAGCAGAATCAATCCGCTTACTCTCCTCCCCTACGTGATCACAGCTGTGATCTCACTGGTCATTGGCGTGATCGTGTTCAAGGCAAAGGAGATCGCTCCGTTCGGCAGCAGGTCCGTACTCTGCATGGACCTCTGGGGACAGTATGTCCCGATGTACGTCAACAATGCAAATGCAGGCTCGCTTTCCGAGATACTGCATTCATGGAACGGCGCTTTCGGCTACAACAACTGGGCACAAAGCGCTTATTACTGCAACAGTATATTCATACTGCTGATGAAATTTGTCCCTGCCGCAAAGCTGGTCAAGGCTCTGGACATTTTCTGTCTCATCAAGATAGCCCTCAGTTCAGTGACCTGTCTCGGCGCTCTGCGGTACAAGACAAAGTCGCAGTCACCTGCACTCATAGGTGCGGCTGTGTGCTATTCGCTCTGCGCTTACATGATAGCTTTCATCTCACAGTTCATGTGGACGGATGCCCTCATCTACACTCCGCTCGTTATCATAGGCATAGAAAAGCTGATACATGAAAGAAAGCCGCTGCTTTATGTTATCACTCTCGCAGCGACTATAATCTCCAGCTTCTACATCGGTTTTGCCGTATGTATATTCAGCGCAGTCTACTTCATCACTCATTTCATCCTCTGCATCAGACTCACCAAGGACCCCGTATCTCAGAAATACCGCATCGTAGGCTTTGGCGATGCTCTTATCTCCTGTGTCAGATTCGGCATCTACTCACTGATAGCAGGCGCACTTTCAGCATTCGTTATCATTCCCGTATACATGGGCATCACCAATACCCTTGCTTCCGAAGCAACAGGCCCCGAAAAGTTTGAATGGTACGGCAACTTCACCAAGGTGCTCCAGTACGCTCTGCCTTCACAGCAGTTCTTCCAGGAGTACACAGGCGTGAATATCTACTGCGGATTACTGGTATTCTTAGCAGTACCGCTCTACTTCACCAACAAGATGATCCGCATTCCCGAGCGTATATTCAGTGCGCTGATGCTGGTATTCCTTACCGCTTCAATGAACTGCAACTACCTCAACTATGTATGGCACGGCTTCCACTTCCCGAATCAGCTCCCCGGACGCTGGGTATTCCTCTTCTCACTCTATCTTATACTCCTTGCAGGTCAGGGACTTGCCAACTACAAGGGTCTTACCATTATCAGAACCGTTTTAGGCTCAGGTGCAGGCATCGCTCTCTTCCACTTCACAGTAAAGGGACTGGGCAAGACTGAGAAATATGAGGACCTCCCATCCTATGCATGGCCTGTTATCATAGCTTCAGCAGCTGTTATCGTTGTTGGAAGCGTGGTCGCATTCATCATCAGAAACAAGTCCGACAAGGCAAAGAACATCCTCTGGCACGTATGCACAGCGGCTGTTGCCTGCATGATGATATTCGACATCAGCAAGAATCTCCTTACCGTATCAAAGTATGAGGGCAACAAGGGATTCCAGTCAGCTGACGAGGTAACATACACAGAACAGCTTGTCCGCCACATCAATAACGGCAAGCGCATAGCCAGCGGCAAGAACGATTTCTACCGTGTGGAAGCAAACGGCGGATTCACATTCAATCCAAGCATGATAGACAACTGCAAGGGTATGGGCTACTATTCATCCACAATGAACGGCAATGCTTTCACATTCCTCCGATATATGGGCAACCGTGTCTACGCCGACAAGGTAAGCTCCGTTTATACACTCTGTTCACCCGTTCAGAACAGCCTTTTCGGTCTGAAGTATTTCATCGACTACTCAGGAAACATCGGCTACGTATTACCCGGCACAGTTGTCAAGGAGACCGCAGCTGAAGAAACTCCGGCTATCAACGAGAACACCACCGCTCTCCCTATCGCATATGCAGTTTCAGACGACATTCTCAGTTTCAGAACTGACGATCAGATACGTGGCCTTGAAAACCACAACCGTTTCCTTTCTGCATTATGCGGCGAAGAAACAACGCCTTATATCAGGGTCGAGCCTGACAATATCGATCCCGTAAATGTAAGACTTGACGAAGGCGACGACCTCAACAGCAGATACTACTACGTTGAAGACGGCTCAGCAGCACCGCATATCGTTTACGAATACACTGCTCCAAAGAGCGGATTCTACTTCCTCAGCCATAATTTCCGCGCAGGCTCTCTCCATGTTACCGCATTCAACCTCGACAGAACTGTCGAAACAGGCAACGGCGCATTCGCATTCTGCGGACGTCTTGAAGAAGGCGGTCAGCTGAAGATCGAGTTCACTGCCGAGAATTTATCAATGGGCTGCCACGGACTTGAGGTCTACTACATGGACGAGCAGATCTGGGACAAGGCATCCAAGCAGCTCAAATCAGGCGGAATCAAAGTAACAAGCGCAAGCGGTACTAAGATAAAGGGCGATGTGGAACTTGACCACGACTCTCTTATGCTCATGACTGCTGTACAGGACGGCGGCTGGAAGATATACTGCGACGGCAAAAAAGTAGAGACTATGACCGCTGCCGACGTATTCCCAGTATTCCGTGTACCATCAGGCAAGCACGAACTGGTCATGAAGTACAGCGTACCGGGACTGAATATCGGTCTTATCATTTCGCTGTCAGGCCTCGGCGCACTCCTTGTTATGCTTCTGATAACAGGCAAACTCAGAAAAAAAGCCGAAGAAAAGGCCGAAGCTGAGAAAAAGCGCATAGAAGAAGCTCTTCTGGCTGCTGAAAATTCCGATGAGGACGAATCAGATGACGATGAGGACGATGATTCCGATGACGAGGACGACAGCAGATCCGATGAAAATGAATCTGACGATGAGGACTCGGATGAGGACGATGATGACTCCGACGAGGATGAGGACGATGACGAAAATGAGGATGACGAATAATTTCATTCTCCCGACAGAATAAACAAAAACTCCTGCGATCAGAACTGTTCTGACCGCAGGAGTTTTTTATTTTACAATTTCCGAGCCTGTGTCGTCAACGAAGAACGAGATCTGAACTCCGTCTTCAAGTGCGAATATGTATATCGTCGTGCCGCTTCCTGCTGTTGAATCGCTCCATACGGAATAGTCGTACTGAGTCTCATCAGGCGAGCCGTAAATATCCGTAAGCTGTTCTACCCAGAAGCTGTAATCGCTGCTGTCAGGGTCAAAATAGTTCACGCCAACCAGTCCAAGGCTGGTAAAGCAAAGCACTCCGTCGCATTTTTTGCCGAGATACGAAACATTTTCATATTCCATTATCAGCTCCCATGGCTGCCCGGCTTCTTCTGTGCGGTACTCATCGACCTTTGTATAGCCGTCCATTTTACGTTTTCCGCTTTCAGGGCTGCTGTAGAATTTCAGCCCGTTCAGAAGGAAATCCTTTGTACGGTCAATTTTGGCTGTAGTTGTCACAGTCGTGGAAGTGGTCACGGTTTCTGTCCGTAATGAAGTTTGTGCAGCAGCTGTCTGAACATCGGCTTTCCCGGAATTTTCATCCGTTTCAGGCTCATCTGCCGTATCTGGAATTTCCTCCTCAGCAAGCGATGTTGCTGCTGATGTTGTCTCCTGCTGCAAAGCTGTGGTCTCTGCGGACGAAACCGTAGGAGTTTCCTCAACTGCTACCACAGGCGAACGTAATTCGGGAGTGGGGATGTATCGCTCCTTCTGCTTTTCATAGGACTGATCGGGAGAATCGGAAGTCGCATAGAACGACACCTGTACACCTTCCTCAAGATTGAACAGGTAGACCGCCGTATTCCTGCCCAGCGGATCGTCATACCACGATGCAATACCGCTGCCCTCCTCAGTCGGGATACCGTATTCTTTTTCGATTTCGCTGAACCACTGACGATAGCTCTGATTCCGCTTCACATCGTGATAGTTGAAGCCCACCAGGCCCGAATCAGTAAAGCAAAGCGTCAGGTCGCAGTCTGTACCATAAAGCTTCACCGCTTCGTAATCCTGCATACGCTGCTTCGTCTTGTCCTCCGTTTCACGCTCGGCGATAAGATTATTCCCGCTCATTTCAGCAAGAACTTCGTCATAGCCGGCGAACCATTCAAGTCCCAGAAGTGGCTTTACTGCCTTCTCCGATCTGTTTCCGCAGCCGGTAAGCAGTGCCGTTACAAAAGCAAAAGCTGTGATAAATGATAGATATTTTCGCATATTTCCTCCATTAAGGTCCGCCGTCCTCTCCCGACGGCAGCTTGGAAACTATGTATTTGTCGATTCGTATGTTGTGTTTGTTTCTGCCTGTGATCGCTCCGAAAAGAACTGCAATGACTATGAGAATTCCGATGATAACGGGAAGCACGGTCATTCTGTCCACCTGCAAAGCGTCAGCAGGAACTTTTATGCGTCTGTCGTAAATGGTGTCTATTCTGTGGGCACGTATCAGCAGACGATGTGAATTTACTCCATATGGAGTGCAGGTCATCAGTGTAACATAATCCTGATCCGGTATTATAGCCAGCTTGTCAGTCTCGTCGGGGAGGATGATGAGTATCTTCTCCACCTCATAGGTCAGGATATCATCAAGAATGTTCACTGTGAAAACATCGCCCTCCACCACCTGGTCAAGGTCGGTGAAAAGCTTTGCGGACGGCAGTCCACGGTGTCCCGAGATAACGGCATGAGTATCAGCTCCGCCTACGGGGAGAGAGGATCCCTGGATATGGCCTGCTGCTATTTGTAGCACACCCTCGGAAGTGCCGTGATAGATCGGCAGCTCAACACGGATGCTCGGAATGGAGATATACCCCATAACGCCCGTACCCGAGATATTGAGGATGTCGTCATAGCCCTTTATATCCGCAAAATTGGTAAAAGGAGCATAAAGCTCCGCAAGTTGTCTGTTATATTCACGTGCTTCTTCCCACAGCCTTTCCGTATCGCCTGTGTCAAGTTCGGCAACGGCTTCTTTATATGATGCAACAGCCATGGTCTGATGTCGAAGATTCCACCAGTTGCTGAAAGTCGGATAAAGCATCACGGAGAGGCCCGCAAAGAAAATGAAAACAAACAACAGTGGGATAAGCTTTTTCGGTTTAATTTTCATAGTGTTCTCCTTGTGGATCTCTCCCTGATCCCCTCCCCGAAGTGGGGAGGGGCGGGTATCAGGTTTTAGGTTAATGAATGATCATGAAATGCTTTATTCTTCCTCACGTGTCTTCTTCTTGGAAATGAGGTAGATACCGGCGATACCTGCTGCACATCCGCCGCCCAGGATGAAGAGTGTTGTGCCTATGCCACCGGTTTCAGGAAGGTTAATACCCTTCTCGTTGGTGATCTGTGCCTGAACTGTTCCCTTATTATTTTTTGCTGCACCGCTTAGCTGACCTGTAATATCAGAAATATGTGTATCACCCGAAGTTGAAAGCTTAATTTCAGTCAAAGCAGATGATGCTGTACCATCCCAATTCTGTCCATTGACTGTAGTTGCATCAATGGCAAGTACCATTACGTTATTTATTGGATTATAGTCTGTAGGTGCTTTCTTTTCTTTTAATTTATAAGTACCATCATCAAGACCTATCACCTTGCATATACCATTATCATCTGTTTTCAAAACAGTTGCATCTTCCTCTGGTGTTGTCCATCCTGTTAACTTGTTATTGGATACTATAGCATATTGGTTGACACCTGAAACCTCTCTGAAAAGAATAAACTCAGCATCCTTAAGTTCTGTTCCTGTAGCTGCATCTATTTTCTTGATGTCCTGTTCATATGTGAATACTATGACCTTATCCTCAGGAGTTTTATCAGTGTCTTCTGGCTTGCTTGATCCATCACCAGTTTTATTAGGATTATTAGAATATTCAAGATCAACCTTATTTTCCTGACCTTGGAGACCAACCTTAGCATTACTGTTAAGAGTTGCTTCATATTCTACAGTTATAACACTATTAGCACTGATAGATGCAACCTTTTTGGTATCCATGAATGTTACAGTAAGAACATTACCTTCGATTGATACATTACCTTCGATTGATATTGTATAATCCGTACCAGCTGTCAATGTTGCTACATCAGCAGCAGTACCCTCATCATCTCCATCTGGATTAACAACCTTGACAGTTACTCCGGTTGCAGCTGGCATAGTAAACTCGGAACCAAGGGTGTCAGTAAAGCTGTAGTAATAGTGATTATAATCATCATAAGTTGACGGCATAGTTCCATAAAGCTTAAATGGAACATCATCGCCGATATTATAGTCAGCTACATCATTATAATCCTCATCTGTAACTGTTGTTGTACCAACTGTATAAGAATAATCGTCAACCCCTGTGTTTTCCTGAACTTTCTTGACTACGTTAGGATAATCCTTCTTAGGAATTATTGTTATAGCTTCAGAACCGCCTGAAATCTTAAGAACATATTTAGAAATCGCATCCTGAGTTGTATTAGATGTATATGTATCAAGTACTATCCAGTAACCAGCTGCAAGGTCTACAGCATTATTAGATAATGCTGTAGCTGTTGCATTATTCGTAATATACTTCTGAAGAATTGCTGCAAGTGCATCAGTATTAGCTGTATCATTTGCATAATTAAGTTTCTCAATTGCCTGTGCTACAGTAGCTGCATCGGTTTTATCTCCAAGGAACGATCCAACTGTTTGATCATTACCAATTGAAAGTGCTTTGAAAGCAGTATCCCCTGCAAGTCCTGCACCATTATATCCTTCTCCATAACCTGTTATGGTAAGACCTAAGTCGGCATCATAAGTAGCTTTGAATATCTGATAAGCTGAATAAGTGTGAGTAGCCTTATCTTTTGACGTATTAATGCTTACTTCAGTTGCACTAACGGTCATAATACTCATCGGCATTGCTGCACAAGCGGTAAGTGTTAAAGCGGCTGCCATTGCGATAAATCTCTTAGTAGTTTTCATAATCATTCTCCTTTTCATTAAGTAGTCGCTCCGCCGCCGCTGCCTAAGGCGGCAGCAGAGCATTTTTCGTTAAACTTTGACCTTATTCTTCTTTGCCGAATTCTCGGCGCTTAAACATTGCGTATGCGGCGGCTGCAAGAAGCATCATAACACCTCCTGCCATATAGATTTTTTCAGTTCCCCTGCCGCCTGTTATGGGGAGATTCTTGGTCAGCTTATTTGTGACCTTTATTGTCGGTACAGCTTCACCATCAATCTTAGCTCCGTTTCCGGTATACGAAAGCGGGATGTACTGGTTGCTGACTTCTTCCTTGATGTAGTAAACATATGGTATGCCATTCGGGCTTACCTTAGGAAGGTTGCTTACTTCTGCTGTCCAACCATCGTTTTCTCTGATGGTTATCGTAGCAACTTTTTCTGCATCCTTCGGTATCGGCTCAACTCTGATCTGGTATGTAGCTGTACCGCCGCCATCTGTAGCAGTGATCGTTACTGTACCAAATCCCTTACCAATGACCTTACCGTTGTCGTCAACTGTAGCGATAGCCGGATTGCTTGATGTCCAGGTCACGCTGCTGACCGCATTTTCAGCTTCGAGTTGAATTGCTTCATTTACAGCAATTTCATGCTTATTGTCTTTAATGCTTATACCGTTGTTAACATTTACATTAATTGTTTCGGAATAACCGTTTCTTGAGATCGTGACTTGGATCGGGCCAGCTGTAGCCTGCTTTCCTCTAACAACTACATTGCCGTTATCATCAACGCTGATGTCGAAGTACTCGCTGCCAGCAGGATCGAAAGTAAAATTATTCTCTCCCTTATAGGTTATCGGAATGGTTACTGTGTTGCCTACTTTGACGTTTACGTTATCTCTGCCAAGCTTGAAGTCTTTGACGGTAATAGTAACATTATTTGAAGTTTTATCGGCTGAATTTTTAGCAGTAATTTCATATGTACCGTGCTCTGTCGGAGTAAATACATTACCACTTATTACGTCATCGCTGTATGTTGCTCCGTCTTTAGTGATAGTGTACCTAAGGCCTTCGATATTGCCTGTCGGTGTAAGTGTGACTTCATCTCCGGTCAAAGCTTCTGTTTTGTCAGCTGAAAGGCTGATAGTATTTTCATCTAAGTAAATCAAGAATTTATCCACTCTTATTTGACTTGAATTAAATATTTTTGTTTTGAAACTGAATTGTGTCAAGTCAATTGGTTCATTAGACTCCCATAATGTTAATGTTTTGGCATTATTTTGACTTAACCAATCACCGTAATTGCCATTTAAAGCAAACTGTGAACCATGACCTTCTGAGTAACCATAATCTTTATTGAACTCACAAACTATCTTTTTCACACCTGAATAATTCAAGCCTGTCACATTATATTGTAACCAGTGCATATTAGGATCATTATCAGGATAGTCTTCAGGTGACTGTATATCATTACTATTTATTACAATATAATTCTGATTCTCTTGCTGTTCACCACCTTCTAAGCCATGATTTGAAGACTCAGTCCTAAATTCGACACTATTGATTTTGGCATCACAATCCGGATCCAGTTTCACCTTAATTGTTAAGGAACCATTTAAATTTACACCATTATCATTTTTATACACTATGTATGATGTATCTGATTCGAAATTCTCTTGAGAAAAACCATACCATGACCAGTCTACACTCGCCTGTCCGCCATCGCCTGATGGTTTCTTATCAAAATTACATACAATCATTTTCACTCCTGAAATATCTAAATTATTCAAATGATATTCATGCATTTTCTTTTGGCCATCATCACTAACTTGTGGAATATTCTCAGATAAATCAACTATGATTGTATTATTTACTTCATCCGCCGCCGCCATCAACCTCGGTCCGATCACTCCCGCAATCGAATCAAGTGAACCTGCGAGCTTTTCGGCCTTACCAAGTCTGAGGGCTCTGGTTTTTGTACCGGTGGATGCTGCTATGTTTGTATCAACTCCTGTCTTATAAAGCTTTCTTACTGTTGTCGCTACTGCTTTGCCTGCATTTGCCATCAATGCAGCAGGGTTTACTGCATTTGCTGTATCCTCTGGCTGATCTTCCTGACCTGTGCTTGTCGGAGGCAGATACTGATTCTCGAATCCGGGTATCTCATAAGGAGTACCTGTTCCAAAGTAGCTGTAGAGTCCTGCTGCTGCGCCTACGAGAACTGCGTTATAATCGCTTGCGACCTCATTTCTTTGGTAAAAGGTTCTTCTGTCCTCATAATTATCGCTGTCGCCTGCAGAACCTCCGACCATACCGCCGATAAGACGATTTACGTCATTTGTATACGCTTTATCGATTATGTTCGGGTCATCCTTTGTCTGCATATTGTATACAGCACCGCTTCCTGCACGGAAATGGACCTTCAAAGGTGAATGATCGGAAAAAGCAGTTACAAAGCACATATTGTACTTATTATCGCCAAGGATATAATTCATCTGACTCTTGCACCAGTCTGCGATATCTTCCTTAGATATACCAACATTGCTGTTAGTTTTAGCCTGATGTACTGCTGCGAGCGCTACAGTCTGAAAACCTGAATTATATCTTGAAGCACCCCATTCATCGGGATACTTATATCTATCGCCTTTCCAGTCGCTTCCCATTGAGTTTACAAAGTTCTTAACATTATCCCAGCTTTCGCCAAGATATGCTGCAAGGACAAATTCTGCACCGTGGCGTACATTGTTCCAATGATAACCGCCCCAGTCCCAGCCGTTAATGTCATCAGAATTCAATCTGTTTTTAGCTTCTTCCTCATAAGAAGTTTCGTTATACTTAGCACTGCTATCAGCAACTGCTATCCAGGATGCTGCCCAGGCCTGATCGTCTGCATACTGATTGGATTTGTAATATCCGGGATATTGACTCTTATCAGTTTCATCGATATTGATATTTTCTTCATTCAGAGCCTTATCAACTCTTCTTGAATACTCATACAGTTTCTTGGCAGTCTCTAAATATTCCCCATACTTTGTTTCATCAGTATCGTGGAAATTGATATATGCAAGTGCTAATGCTGCTGCATATTCGGCTGCTACATCGCTGCCGGTGTCGCTCTTCCAATACATCTGATCCTCTCGTGAAGGCTGCCCCTCAGGCATTCCCCAGTAAGCGTGATCTGTATTTCCGTGACCCTTCTGAACCAGTATCTCTTTGACTGTACCGTCTTCATTATAACGAACAGCGTTTTTAAAGAATTCTGCGTAATGATCAAGTATCTTCTTTATATGAGGTGTCTGACCAAGACTATCGAACTCTGCTCTGTATTCTTTTAATGACCAGCCTAATGTTGAAGCTGAGAAGCCTGCCGGCAAACCGAACATTACGTGGTCGCCTGCATCGTGGAAACCGCCTTTAACTTCATCTTCTGTATGACAATCCGAGCGCCAGGTGTAGTTACTTGTTGCATCTACCTTATCGCCGCACATTACGCCATCATAGAAGTAAAGTGAATACTGAAGAAGTCTTGCGTAATCCTTCATAACATCTTCAGCTGTCTGATTCTCAGGCCACAAAGACTGTTCCTTGCGCCAAAGTTCTACCTTAACGCTGTCAACTGAACCGCTACCATCTTCATCCCAATCTTTATGAAGATTGAGTTTACTGAGGTCAGCTGTATTTGTTATACTGAGTGTATCACCGTCCTGATCGGCTACATCCGTGGATCCCGTAGAGGTCCAACCTGTCGGAACATCAACTTCCTTCATCCGGTATTTTTTACCAGCGGGAAGATTGTTGAAAGCACCATTCCAGTTATCATTAGCTGTAAGAGTTATCTTCTTTCCGGGAACATCTACCCAATTGCTGCCGTTATCGTCACTCATCTGAAGCATAAATGTGATGCTTGGCGGAAGTTCAATTGCTCCATCCGGATTAACCCAGTGTTTTTCGGCTTTGATATTAATAGTGTTCAGTGTGTTTACTACCGTAAGATCGTTGCCTTCTACCTGATAGGTCGTGATGTAAGCCGAATTAGTGGATGTCTCTTTTACATAGTAGTAATAGAATTCTTTACTACCATCATCGTCTGAATAAGCCGGAAGATTTTCCCATTTATGAGTCCAGTTATTTGCTGAATTCAGAGTTTCTGTGCCCCCGTTTTCAGCAGCCGTATAAGGTGTAAACTCAGAATCATCTGTCTTAGCTAACTCTGCTGCTAATTGATCTTCTGATAATTCTTCAGTTGAACGTAATTCTACAGTTGAACGATACAGCTGAACTGTAACATCGCTGCGAAGTCCTTCAAAGCCCTCGTCATTTTTCCATTTCTTGGTTACGGTAACGTCCTTGTATTCGCCCTGCTTTTCATTTTTTACCTTCAGGGTCTGAACACCGTTATCTGTAGGGCCCTTGCTCAGCAGATCACTTGCGGTTATTGCTGAATTGGGGTCAGGTGCAGGATAAACATATCTTGTTCCGTCTTCTGTCTGGATTTCTGCATAAGTAACAATAAGATCATTTGCCATTACCTTGAGATTATTGACCTCTATAGGTGAATCAAATGATAAAGTCAACTCATCTTTATTATATGATGTATTCGTGTATCCTTCACCTTCAACCGCACCTACATAAACCTTTTCAATATTCTTGTCACACTTAACATTAATACTTGTAACATTTTCTATTGTTATTTTATCCGTTTGATTCTCGTCATTAACAATATGCTTAACTTCATTGTTATCAGTTAATGTAAACGATTTTGAATATCTGTCCGCATTATTAATTCCAAGAGCGATCGGTGCAGTATAAGCTTTCACCGTAAAATCATTATTTACCACGAAGTAAAGCTTTCCAGGATATTCATATGGATCTCCATCTGATTCGGGAGTCTTGGTTTCCTTCAGGTAATAGATACCGGGTTTGAGATAACCGTTTTCAACATATGTGGTATCTGTTATTTCCGTCAGATCGATCTGTTCATTATCAGCGTCGATATTGGGCTTGAGAAGCGTTCCGTCTTCAGCGTATAAGCTGAATGCTGCACCTCCAAGCGGCACTTCTTCTGTATCTTCAGCAGTTTTCCTATACTTGAAAATCTTAAGCTTAGCTCCGAGGATGCGCTGATCGACCATTTCTATGATCTGCTTATTGACCTCTTTAAGATTAAGTTGGATATGATTTCCTGTCTCGCCGCTCCAATACTCAATTTTATGATCGCCGATCTTTTTGAAGTGTATCGGTTCTGCTTTTTCATATCCGGGAGGAGCTACTTCCTCAGTGAATTTGTATACAGTATCAGCATCGATATCACTGAACTTTATCAGCTTGCCTTGCGCCCAATCTGATATCATAGGATAAAGTGTAATCTCTGCACCTGTTACAGGATTTCCGTTATCATCGACTTTCTTGAAATACAGTCCCGGTTCATTCTCAAACTTCAGATTTTTAGCTGGAAGAGGAATTACCATCATGTATTCGGGATCGAAGTAATAGTTTTTGTTGTTGTATGGAAACACATTACCTTCTGTAGGAGTAACATCAATACTTCCAACCTTTACAGCTGTTTCCTTATGATCTTCGATAGTAAGAGTGAATTCTACACCGTCAATTGTAATAACACGGTTTTCAACCATATCCAGAGCGTCTCTGGTATCTTTGATATTGAGCTGACTGTGATAGTTTTCATCGCCGCCGCTGATAGTAACATCTACATCAACATCATTTGGATAATACTTACCATCCTTTACGATCATGCCTTTGATCGTCTCGGTAATGTCAACTGTATACTGTTTATTAGTTCCGAAGAATCCTTCCGGAGGATTGCTCTCCTTGATAATGAAGTGTGATTGGAATACATTCGCAGGAGTTGGCTCCGGAGTTTCAGAAGGATCAGTTTCAGACTGATCGTCATCAGCGAGTATCTCGAAATTCTGAATATTCTGAACATCTGCAAGTTCTTCATCAGTAACTTCTGTCTCCTCATCGGGGATATCTGTTTCATCCTGTACTTCAGCTTCTGTGACAGGCTCTGTTACCTCTGAAACAGTTGTTTCAGCAACTTCAGTAGTTTCGGTTTCAGAAGATGTTGTCTCATCGGCTGCAGAAGTAATTGCAGTTGTTTCTTCAGCAGCAGTTGTCTCAGCAGCTGTTGTTTCAGTCTCGATCGCAGTAGTATCAGCAGAAGTTGTTTCTTCTGTTTCAACTGTAGTTGTTTCTGCATCATCATCCTCATCAGCTTTGAATCCGCCGCCAAGAGCGTCCACTAAAGCTTTTTTCGAGAAGTGACTGATACTATTTTTCGACTGTGTATCATTGCTTTCGTTCTGAGTCTCAAGATAAGTCTTGACAGCTGAGTAATTGGTATCTCCTGAAAAATCAACTGTAAACGGAAGAGGAGCATACTTTGTACCTTCTCCGCTCACCCATCCGCCGACTGTTGAAGTAACGTTACCCTCTTTCTTCTCGATAGTGAACCTTGCACCCGGAAGGTATTTATTATCTGTACCTTCTATGAACTTATCCACAGGTACAACATAGCCTGATGTAAGGCCGAGGATCTCGCTTCCGCCTCGATATGGTCTGTATCCGAATTCGATATAGCCCCAATGTGAATTAGCTATCAGCGCACCTGAGAGATGTCCCGGGCACTTATTATCAGAAGTAGGAGGAGTAGTTACATTTGCTAAAGGTGAAAGAACTGTACCGTTGAAGTTACACTGTATCTTTCCTTTTGTAGCTTCGTAGAAGTTATAAAGTATCCTTCCTGATTCTTTGTTGTTATTGGTTTTAATATTACCTGTCTGTGATATTTCAATACCGTTAATGAATGTTTTTACTATTCTGTTATTGCCGTGATCGCCATAGATATTGAAATCCTGTCCGCCGACGTTAACAACGATATTAGCATTTCCGGGTATGTTTACAAATTCGACCTGATTGATATTCGGTGCATCAGTACCTTCACCCCACTCGTCTAAAGTGAAGTAAACCGTGTTGCCTTCAGCACCTGCGCCGTCAAATATAACTGTGCTGCCCTCAACATGACCTGCGATGCCTTTGATTTTTGATAATAATGATGAACGCTTTTTGATATCATCATAGACCTTTTGGATTATGCTCTTTACATCAATATTATCATCATGATAGATCTGTGCAAGCTGATTGACGTTTTCAAGGTAAGAATGCGCTGAACATCCGTTTGCATCATCGTCACCGGGATATTCTGAACTGAAACTGTTACTGTAATCTTGATTTCCATCTTTATCTCCATTCGGTCCCCAACATTTAGAACCTGAAACTGTATCAACAAACAGCTTTTTGTACATATCATGTGCAGGATCATAAACTATAGTTTTCACATCACCGTTTGTTTTAACGTGCCAATCTTCTTGACTTGATTTTTTATAATCAGCATTACCTGTACCAATGGTATTGACCCTATACAGTTTTCCGCCGCAAAGAACATGAGCAAATCCATATCTCTGGTTATCTTCGCCCTTATATTCATCTGTCTCTGTCAGAGGAGTTACTGATGCATAGTCGCCGCTTCCTATCTGATAATTCCATCGGTTATTGAATGTCAGATTGCCACCGACTGCCATTCTTCCTTCGGCATCAGCTTCAAATGCGGTAAAATCTTCGTTGATAAATGCACAGAAGTCACTTGCCAGACCTAAGAAGTATTCGTTCTCTACTTTAGCAAGAGCCTGATCAAGGGTTTCATCACCTGTGAGCCAATTGGTTCCAGTGCCGTCTCCGAAAAGTAAAGTTTTCAGAGAAACTGAAGCTGGGCTGTAAGTTGTATTGTTGACCACATTGGCATCTGCATTTATCGAATTATTGATAGGAGTGTTTATCGAAATAGTTCCGTCATAAGCTCTTACTATTGTATTCCCCAGCTTAACGGGGCTGTAGGAATTCTTCGTAAGGCTGATGCCGGGGCTGACAAGCAGCATCGGAGCAATAAACATTACCAGCAAGGACAGTGCAGTGACCATCGATATAACACGTATATGATTCTTTCTGTCCGTCAGCATCTGCTGTATCCTGTTCTGTAAATCTTTCAAAGCTTCACTCTCCTCTCGGTGTTATTTCATATGGGGGAATAGCTTTCCCATCTGATATATAAATTATACCATCCGTTATTTTAAAAATCAATAGTTTCTATAAAATTTATGATAGTTAGCGAATCATTTTGTATGAATGTACAATAATATAATATTTATATTAGGCAATATTACTTTTATAAAATCAACACTGCGTAGAATATATTTTTGCATTTACGGAACGTATGAGCATATGTTACGTAAACGCTATTTTGCATATCTGCGTCATTTCAAATAAGTGATGCCGCTTAGCTGATCTGATATGTCATTTTTTGCATTATTAAATAATTGTCCTATTTGTAGAAATTCACAGTTATAATTATTGATTATAGTTCTTTTTAAATTCTGCGCAATATTATACAAATAGTAATCTCAGAGAGCAAAAAAATTCTCCTGCATTTCTGCAAGAGAATCTTTAACTTTATTCAGGACGGCCTGCTTCTTTCAGAGGCCATATCCTCAGCATCACTTTGCCCACGATATTTTCCTCGGCAACGCATCCCACCGAAGTCGAACGGCTGTCCACCGAGACCGAGCGGTGATCGCCCATGACGAAAAGTCTGTTTTCAGGGACCTGATAGGGCAGCTCGATATCGCACTCGCCCAGCGATTTTTCGCTGATATAGGGCTCATCCAGCACCTTATCGTTCAGCGTGACTGTGCCGTCATCGGAAATATCGATAACATCGCCCGATACGCCTATGACACGTTTGAGCAATATCCTGTTGTTATAGTAAAAAGCTATTATATCGCCTTGCTTCACTGTTGAGACCTTGCTGCAAAGGACATATTCGTCATTCTGAAGCGTGGGGGTCATGCTTGTGCCCGTAACTCTCAGCACGGGGATCAGCATAGTTGACAATATTACTGCGACTGCAACGATGGTGATAAGCGCAGATACCGTACTTTTCACCGAATTCCGGAAGTTCTGTTTATACTTCAGCCGCTTCATTTCCTTTTCAAACTGCGCCGCTGTAGGTATATCATTGAAATTCAAACTGCTCATATTTATTCCGTCTTTCCTGCATCTTCTGCTGTCTTTTCTGCTGACAGCGATTCTTTTTTCATCTCTATAGCTTCATCCGCAAAAGCCCCCAGTTTAGAGCGAAGCTTTTCGTTTTCCTCATGCAGCTCCTCGTTTTCCCTTTTTAAATAGTAGAGTATCTCGATGAGTTCGGCACGTTTTAATTTTCTAAGCTGTTTGTCAGTCATATTTACCTCCTGTCAAGACGGATCATGTTTAAGGCAACACCGCACAAAGCCCGCCTGACGGCTTTGCACTGAATCTGCGGACATATTTTCCGTCATCTTGCACAGCAATCCCTTGACATACGATAGTATGCCTGCGGAATTTCTATACAAGCTGACGAAAAATCTGTCGGCGCATCTTCAGCACAAGCTTTGTGCGGTGTTGCCTTAAATTATATCATGTACAAAAGTTGTTGTCAATAGCGCCCTTGTTTCGCAAAGCTTACAGTCAGTTGACTTCTCAGCGGCAATGTGCTAAAATTATACTATTACAACATAGGAGGCCTGCGCATGGATCTTCAGCGGCTTGAAAAAAATCTCTACGATAATATTCTCGAAGCACAGGTAAAACTCGGCTACGACGGCAGACCGATGAGCCTGAATTATACACTTGCATCTCTCAGCCATCTCACAGGTGCCGCCTGCAATACCGGCTCAATAAAGGCAATGCTGACGGAGTTTTCAGCGGCAGCCGCACCTCGTTTCGGAGATATCAGCTTCCGCCCCATCAAGGACGGTTTCTGCCTGACCGTGCCCTCTGAGGGAACGGGATACGTCAATAAGGCATCGGACGGCAAAGAGTTCATCCGTGCCTTTATCGGACTTTTGCAGACGCATCCTTCCATTGACGATGTGATCGCACTTTTCCGCAGCAGATCGGAGAATGTCACTGTTACAGAAATGGATAATGAGGAATTCCAATACCTTATGTACTTCACAGACGGTACTCCCGACGACTACAGATACTGCATCACCGCCGAGGAAGAAATAGACGGAAGCATACACGTCACCTATCACCGCTTCACAAAAGAGGATTACGACGATCTCGGATTCTGACCATAAAAGGAACAAAGCTGTACCCGCCTATGAGTACAGCTTTTCTGATTTGTTCCCTTACTTCAGAATATTCCGGCATACAGGCCTATTGTGCAGATAGCCTTTCTGCCGACACGATCAATAAAACCCAATTATTTCTCGCATAATTATTATATCATTTATCTCTAATTTTGTCAATAAACTACAATGTTTTTCATCACAATAGACAAGTTTTGCGCAGAATCACTTACACTCTAACGAAGAGAACGACGACGCTTTAACAAAAACGGAAATTGCCGCCTTCAGTCTTCCTTTTCCATGTTATCCGCCCTGATAAACAGTATATCACCGTGTTTCAGCTTAACGCTGTCGTAGGGCATTATTGAAAGATCGTCCCTGATTATCATATAGATACGTGTATCCATTTCCTGTTCAGCTTCGCTTACCGTTTTCCCGAGGAATGCGCTATCCCTGTCAACGAGAACTTCGCCCAGCTTTGAGATATCCTTCAGCTTCCTGCCGGAATTCTGCTTCTTCGTGTACTGTTCAACAAAGCCCGCACTGATGATACCTGTAGGCACTGCCACAACTCCCACACCGAGAAAAGCAATGCATATAGCCATCAGCCTTCCCACAACGGTTATGGGATAGATATCGCCGTAGCCCACAGTCAGCAGAGTTGAAACGCTCCACCATATTCCCGAAAAAGCGTTGCGGAAGACCTCGGGCTGTGCTTCATGTTCCACATTATATATCCCCAGCGACGAAGCAAACATGAGTACTATTATAATGAATACCGACGAAAGGATCTGATTCTTCTTCTCGATGAGTACACTTGTGATGATATGAAAGGAGTCGTAACGTGCATTTACTCTGAACAGATGGAATATCCTCACCACTCTCAGCATACGGAATACGATGAATCCGTCAAGGAAGAAGAACGGCAGAATGGTCAGCAGGTCAACAACTCCGTCAAAGGAACGCAGGAAGCGCAGTACTGCTCCTGCTTTTGTTTTTTTCGGGTACAGGAACTCGGATGTCCATATCCTCAGCCCGTACTCAACAGCAAACACAAGCACGGTCAGTCCCTCACAGATGTGGAATAAACCGTGATATTCCGCCATCTCATCGAATGAATCCAGAAACAGCGTGATGATATTCACGATTATGACCGTTACTATGAAAATATCAAAGGCTCTGCTGGGGATATCGTCACGGTTTCCTATCTGTATGATATCGAAAATACGCTTTTTTATACGTTGGTATCCTGTCATTTCTGTCTTAGTCAACACCGCTCAGCTCCTGATACAATTTTTTCGCATAACTGTCTGTCATGCCGCAGATATAGTCCGTAACGAGAAGAAGTCTCTGGTACAGCTTTTCTTCTTCGGGCTTGTCCGCCGAAAATGTCTTATATGCACGGATGTAATTCTCCGACACAAGAGCCATTATTTTCTGATCAACGGCAGAAGCTGGAATGTCCGTATCGTAAACCACTGCCGCCCTTACCAGATTGCTCAGGAGGAAATCGTATATCCTGCCTGCGGCTATTTCAAGCTTGAATATCTCCTTTGAGCGGAAAACATACCTGACCGCCATATCGCTCAGCGCAAAGGCAAGAGCGTTTCCGTAAGAGACAGCAAGAAGCTCTTTTCTGAACGTGCCGTCCATGATATCAGAGTAATTCTTCGTGAAACCGTAAGCAGCACATCTGAGCAGTACGCCTTGCAGATATATTACCCAGCGCTGTACCGCATTCTGCCCGGGAGAAGATATGCCGTTATCCACAGCCTTGCTGTAATATTCTTCAAGCTTTCCGACAGCTTTTTCAAATTCGGCTCTCTCGCCATCGTCAGCGCAGTTATGGATGTAATTCTCTTTCAGTTCACCAAGAAGCCTGTCATAGCTGATGAAGCCTTTTTTCACGGCATCTTCGGTATCTGCGGTCTTGTAAGCGATATCATCTGCGGCTTCAAGGATGAAAGCCAGAGGATGACGGCATCCCCCTGCGCCTGTACTCGTTGTAATATCCTCGAATATATCCTTATCCGCATAGTAATATCCCATCTTCTTATCCTTGATATTTCCGCTTTTCTTGTCAATTCCCAGAGAGGAAACAGGGTACTTTATAATAGTATTCAGCAGCGGATAGGTAAGATTCATGCCGTTTTCGTCCACGAGAAAATGAAGCTTTGACAGCAGTCTCAACGCCTGCGCATTGCCCTCGAAATTGTAGAGGTCGCCCAGCATCTGCTTGGACAGCACCTTGTCCAGTTTCTGCCCTCTGAACTCCATTAGCGGCAGATTTTTCCTGAACCAGTCACGGATGAAGTCCTCGCCGAAATGTCCGAAAGGCGGATTGCCGATATCGTGGATAAGCCCCGCACATTCAAGGATACTGCAAATCTTCCCTGTCTTGGCTTCGTCTACATCATCGATGCCGTTTTCACGGATATAGCTGAATATCATCTGTCCCAGTGACTTGGCAAAAGATGAAACCTCAAGGGAATGAGTGAGTCTGGTGCGGACGAAATCTCCCCTTTTCAGCGGGAAGACCTGTGTCTTGTCCTGCAAGCGCCTGAATGAAGCGCTGCCGATTATACGATGGTAGTCACGCTGAAATTCGTTCCTTATATCAGAGCTTACCGACGATGTGGTAAAGCCTCGTTTTCTCTTTTCGCACAGCAGTTTATCCCAGTTCATTTCATCACTCCGTTACTATTGGTATTTCTTTGTCGATAGTCATTGAATCAGCAGTGACAACGCAATCCACAGCCATGCACTTCACTCCCTGCGCTATGGCATTCCGCAAGGCATCGCCGAAAGCCTTATGTGTAGCGTCATTGGGACGGAATCCGCTTATCCCTTTCATTTGTATCACAAACACCAGATAAGCGCCGAAACCGTCTTTCCTGCATTTCACAAGTTCAGTGAGATGCTTCACGCCCCTTTCCGTGGGAGCGTCGGGGAAGTACGCAATACCGCCGTTTTCGAGGGTAACGCCCTTGACTTCCAGATATGTGACCTTTTCGCCCTCGGTTATGCGGAAATCGAAACGTGACTCCCCGTAGGTCTTTTCACGCTCGATAACTGCGCCCTTACTGAAGATATTCCTGCTTTTCAGCCACTCCTCAACAGCGGCGTTAGGCATTTGCGAATCCATATTTATCATAAGGGGCGGAAGTCCCTCACGCTGTTTTTTCACAGAAACAAGGTCGTATTTTGTTTTTCTTGCAGGATTGTCCGAGACTTCGAGCCAGACTTCTGCTCCATTCACAAGGAGTTCCTTGCAGCGCCCTGTATTTTTAACGTGAACGGTCTCCTCACAGCCATTAACCAGCACTTTAGCGATGAAGCGGTTAGGCCGTGAAATGAAAGTACCGCCGACAATTTTTCTGTATTTCAATGCTATCACCCATAATGATTATACCATAAAAACTGCTGTCAATCAATAAGCTTCTTGTTCAGCGTCTTTGAGACAGTATATATATGTTTTTACTGTAGCCGCCGCAGTTCATGCAATCTTTCCCATTTCATGCAAAGGGGAAACCAAAGGAAGGGGGAGAAAAAGAAAACCGCAGTAAAAGTCGGCATTTCTCCCCCTTCCTTAGTTTTCCCCTCTGCACTCCCCATCCTTAACCTTCCCCCTCTTTGCCGACTTTTGCTTTTAATGGTCAGGCTTAAATGCTTGAGCGTTCGTCCTTACTCAACTGCCGTTCTACAATTGTGTCAGTTAAGCCATATGAAAAAAGTAAAAGGAGGCAAAGGGTGAGGAGGTGGAGGTTGAGGGAAAGGAGAGTCCAGAGAGGAAAACCGACTGGAGGAGGGGGAGAGGGGAATGCCGACTTTTGTTTGGGTTTTATTGGTCCCCTCTCCCCCTCCTCCAAGAGGTGTTCCTCTTTGGTTACACTTCAGCTTCAATTCCAATCAACACATGAAGAATAATAATAAACTTTCGTCCAGACCTAAAAAACCGGAGGAAAGCCTTTCACGTGAAAGGCTTTCCTCCGATACAAGATTTGTATGTTTACTTTCTTTTGCAAGTTCTTATTTTTATGTTGTCTTCTGTATTATTACCACGCCGCTTCCGTCAGGATCATCAATGCTGATCTCGACCTCGGTCTGCTGAATCGCTTCTTCATTCTGCTGATATACCTTATAAGCTTTCTCAGCTGACTCCTCGGCTTCTTTTCGCCTTTTTTCAGCATCTACTGCCTTGTCAAGTTCTTCCTGAATACGTTTCTGTATTTCAGCATCTTCTTTTTCGCTTACGGCTCCTGATATTCCCTCTTCTTCAAGAATTCTATTTGTTTCTTCACTGATCCTCATAGACACATCGTCGGCTTCTGTGATGTAAAGGTTTCCGAAATCCACATAGTATACACCGCCTGTTTTTGCAGCTTCATCTCTGCTTATTTCAGTCACAAGCGATTCATCATCGCTGTTTACAGAAAGCTTAGGATCACTCTGGCTCGAAACATCATAATACATCGAATGCTTACCGTAAAGACTTATAGTAAGCGTCTGAAGATCTGCATAGTCCACGGGAACGTCAAATTTGAAATACGAACTCTCGACATAGTGGACAGAAGTGTATTCCGACACGATCTCTTTATTGATATAAGGGGAAAAGGTAAGGAAGGAATTAAGCTGATCGATCGGTTCTTCTCCGACCACATCTGTCACCTTTTTGTACTCTGTGCCTCTTGACGAAGGAAGCGCAGAAGTACCATCGGAGTAGATCGATTTTTTCCAGCGCACATCAGACGGGCTGACATCATACGGCTGATAACCGCCTTCTCTGATGATATCATGGAATGTTTCATACATCATATCATCACCGTTTTCGTAGAAGATGAATGATGAAGACAGCGGATAGATACCATCGCCTGAGCTGAATATGCTGTAATGCGTAAACGACATAGTATCGCAGTATTTGTAAAGATCGAACTCAATAGCTGTATCCTTTAGCTGCTCTACGCCTTCATATGCTTCTGCCAGCTGTTCATCGGTAAATTCTATGCCTGTGTCAGCAACAGCTATGAAGTTTGCTGATTTGTATTCTCCGCTGTATTCCACTGCATACATCTGATTTGTAGCTACATCGTTGTATGTTCTGACGAACACACGCACTCTCACGTTGTCTCGTCCGATATCCTCAAACGGACAGCTGTAAAGCGGAGTCACCATTACATCCTTGCTGATGTACTCATCAAGGCTGACATCATAAACATGGAATTCCATGCCGCTGTCATCAGTTGTATTGTCAAGCACAGTTGATGCGGCTGTATTGAATGCGCTGTTGCTGTTTGTGCTGATATTGCACATGAAATTGCGGAAAAATGCTGTTCTCGGGATCACGCTGACTGCAAATACCGCAGCAAGACCTGCCGCAGCTATCTTTATCAGCGGAGATATCCGCCGTCTGCCCGTAACATTTTCAAGGTCAGTAACGACGAACTCGCTGTCGGAATAATCCGCATCTTCCTCGCAGAAAACTCTTTCGGATATTTTGCCGAAGCAATCAACGGAGTCGGAAAGCTCCTCCATTTTATCTTTCAGCATTTTCTCAAACTCCTGATCCTTTTCAAGATCTTTATCTGTCATCGTTATTCACCTGCCTTTTCTTTTAAGATGGATATTGCTTTTTTATACCTTGATTTGACGGTTGTTTCGGGACACTTCATTATACGTGCTATCTCCCTGAAAGTAAGCTCTGCACAGCATTTCAGCACTACTGTCTGTCTCTGCTTGTCATTCAGAAACTTCAGCAGCTGGTTTATGTAAATACTGTCCTCGACAGTTTTTTCAGCCTCGCCGTAGCTTTGAATGATGGGGTCTGATTCAGTCTCCCTCCTGTAGCGCCGGCGAAACTCCAATGCAACGTTGCGGGCTATAGTCAGAATGAAACCCTTTCCATCGCCCTTCTTTGCGGAGAATTTTCTGACCTGTGCAAGACGGACAAAGGTCTCTGTGACGCAGTCCTCTGACAGATGATAGTCCGATGTTATACCGAAAGCAATTGCAAAAACGCTGCCTTTGAACATAAGGTACAGCTTTTCAAGGCATTCCTTTGAATCCGAGCATTTCATGATAAGCTCGTTCACGCTGTCCCCTTCTGAGGCTGTTATTTCCTGTGGTTTGAATGAACCTAAGATAGGTGCGTCACCTCCGCTCAGATAATTTGGCTCGACAGTCATGGTATCACTCCTTTCTTAAAACCCGTCTAATATCAACAGGTTTCTGATCTGTTTATGAAAGCTTTCACAAATAAGTGATTCCACGGACCGAAAAAGACGAAAAGAAATGAAAAAAATTCTGCTTTTTGTTAGTATATGATAACTTTATTTATAACACATTATTTTTCGGTAGCATCATGCACATAAAACTTCACATCCGATTATACCATTTCTATTGTTGAAATGCAAGAAAATACTGCTGAACTATTGACATTCTCTTATATATATGGTATAGTAAACATATGAACGATCATTCATATTTGAAAGGACAGTGACCTATGGAAAAGGATTATTCCATTCTGAACCTCGACTGCGCCAACTGCGGCGCTAAAATAGAAGAGGCCATAAGCACGCTGGAAGGCGTGGAAATGGCCATCCTTAACTTCCCGCTCAAGAAGATCAAGGTTATAGGTGATATCTCCGATGATACGCTCTCTCGTATGAACGAGACGGCTTCCGCCATCGAACCCGGTGTGGAGATAGTCCCCATAGCCGAAAAGAAAACCAAGCAGTTCGAGATAAAGAATCTGGACTGCGCTCACTGCGGCGCAAAGATAGAAGAAGCTATCGGTCAACTTGACGGCGTAGATTCAGCCGTACTGAACTATCCGATGAAAAAGCTGAAAGTTACAGGCGTTATTACCGAAGAGCTGATAACCCTCATGAACAGGACAGCCAATACCATCGAGCCCGGCGTGGAGATAACTCCCTACTCATCCCGTGAATCCCAGAGACGAAGCAGGATAAAGGAGATAATCAAGGAGATCGATGAGGAAGCTCCCCCCACCCACAGCCATGAAGATCATGACCATCACGACCACGGCGAGCACTGTGACTGCGGACACGAACATCATGACCATGACGAACACGATCATCACGACCACGATGAACACGACCACAGCAAGCCGATACACAGAAAAACCTCCGACGGCTATGAGGAATTCGAGATAACTCTCGGCGCTCATTCCCACGGAGAGCACGAATACCACGGCAAGCATGAAGCTACACAGCAGATCTGCGAGGATCAGGAAATTGTCGATGAGTACAAGGAAATTCTCGGAGATATGTACAATGCCGACCCTGTCCCGATAAGGAAACGTGCAGTTCCTGCTGATGAGATCCCCGTAGGCAAGCATGAACTCATCCATGATGAGCACGAACATGAGCATATCCATGACCATCACGAACACGAAGAAGATGAGCTCATCCCCAAGCCTGCCGCTCATGAAAAAGAACCAGACCTTGTATCGGAGCTTGTTTCCGAATCAGAAATGCACTCCGCCAAGGAAGAACCTCAGCCTACAGAAGAGCATTTTGCAGAGCCATTTGCCGATTTTGCAGAGGAAACTGAGGAGAAAAGCGACAGCGTTCCTATCTCGCTGGCAGGACTTATCCTCGGCGCTGAGGCATTCATCGCCGCTCTAATATGCGACAAGGTCGTAGGATTCATGCCTGTTGCCATCGGTCTTTACATCATAGCGTATCTGCTTCTCGGCATCAACGTGCTGAAGGCCACAGTACGCAATATCAAGGCAAAGAACTTCTTCAACGAAAATCTTCTCATGACCATCGCTACCATCGGCGCATTCGCACTGGGCGAATATCCCGAAGCCGTGGGAGTTATGCTTTTCTTCCGCATAGGTGAGCTTTTCGAGGATTACGCTGTAAACAAGAGCCGCAAGGCCATTACAGCCGTATCCGAGCTCAAAGTAGAAGAAGCAGACGTGCTTGTGGACGGCGAATTCGTCCGCATCCCTGCTGATGAAATAGAGAAGGGCGACATCCTCCGCATCAAGGTCGGAGAGCGTATCGCCGCTGACGGCATCGTTGAATCGGGCAAGTCAAGGATAGACACATCTGCTGTCAACGGTGAACCCGTCCCCGTAACTGTACGTGCAGGTGACAAAATACTCTCGGGCTGCATAAACCTGTCAGAGGGCATAACCATCCGCACTACCGCTTCTGCTGACGAATCCATGATAGCTAAGATAGCCGAGGCTGTAGAGGATGCTTCTGCTTCAAAGCCGAAGATAGACCGTTTCATCACACGTTTCGCAAAGGTCTACACCCCTATAGTTATAGTTATCGCACTGCTGACAGCCATTATCCCGTCAATAATCACAGGCGACTGGCATAAGTGGATATACGCCGCACTGACATTCCTTGTTATCAGCTGCCCCTGTGCGCTGGTACTCAGTGTGCCGCTGGCATATTTCTCAGGAATCGGCGCAGCTTCAAAGCTGGGCATACTCTTCAAAGGAGGCAACTCCATCGAAGCCCTCGCCAAAGTCAAGGCTATTGCTTTCGATAAGACCGGCACTCTCACAAACGGCACTTTCACCGTTACTCAGGTGCAGACATTCGGCGTACTCAGCAACAGACACCTTCTCAGGATATGCGGAAGCTGTGAGATAGCTTCAACTCATCCCGTAGCCGAAAGCATCGTTGCTTACTGCAAGAAGAACAAGCTGAAGCTGGGCACTCCCGAAAAGATACAGGAGATCCCCGGACGAGGAATCGAAGCCGAAGTCAGCGGAAGGACCGTTCTCTGCGGCAACGAGAAAATGATGCAGGAGTACAACGTTCCTATCCCCAAGGGACAGCCTGCCGACGGCGGAAGCGTTGTCTACGTGGCTGTAAACGGCAAGGCTGAGGGACGTATAGTAGTCGCTGACACTATCAAGAAGACTGCTGCCGAGGCTATGAAGGAACTGAACGCTATGGGCATCCATACCGCTATGCTTACAGGCGACAAGAACGAAAATGCCCGTATTGCAGGCAAGAAGATAGGCGTTGAGATAGTCAAGGGCGAACTCCTCCCCGAGGATAAGCTTCACGCTATCGAGGATATGCGCTCGGTATACGGTCCTGTGATGTTCATAGGCGACGGCATAAACGACGGCCCTGTACTGGCAGGCGCTGACGTTGGAGGCGCAATGCAGTCGGGTTCACATCTGGCACTTGAAGCCGCTGACGCAGTGTTCATGAATCCCGAACCTACGGCAGTTGTAAATTCAAAGAAACTGGCAGACAAGACCCAGAGCATCGCTTATCAGAACATAGTATTTGCACTTATTATAAAGGCGGCTGTGCTTGTCCTCGGACTTCTCGGACTGCCGAGTATGTGGTTCGCAGTTTTCGCCGACTCAGGTACGGCTATGCTGCTGATACTCAATTCTATAAGAAATCTCAGTATCAAAGGCTACAAAACAGAATAACGAAACATCTGAGATCCCGTCAGGCTATTAACGGCGGTACTCATATAGCAGCTTTATATGTATTTATCGGGGGAAACCTTTCTGAGGAAAGGTTCTTCCCCGAACCCCTTTCCAAAGACTTTTAATAGAATTTTGCCCCATGATAGGGTACACCTTAAAGACTTGAATAATTCTTTATTTCTGGCGTGTACCCTATCATGGGGCAAAATTAATAGTCTTGGGAAACAGATTTGAGAAGATCCTTCTTCAAAATGTCTACCTCAATAATACATACAAAACTTCTTTATCAGTACCGAGGTGGTCTGCGGGGTCTCAATTTTATTGCCACTTTCTCCGCTTTCAGCATAATATAGGGTATATTACATATAGGGAGAGATCAACATGGATATACCTGTACTCATTGCCGCTGTCATACTGACCGTCATCGCTGTGGTTGAGGTCATCTGCCTGCTTTGCTGTCCAAAAGTCAAGGCCGTTCCCCTTACTGTGATCGTAAGGAGCGATGATCCACGGCTGGAAGAAAAACTGCGGTATACCGCCTATCTCTTTGCCACTGAGGAATGCTGTGTCACTAAAATAATGATAATCGAATGCGGCGAGGACTACCGTGCAAAGGCAGTTTGTGCCCGATTCTGCGCCGAATTTCCCGAACGTGCCAATATTGTAAATGAAAAAAATGAAAATTTCGTGCAGAAAATAATTGATTTTACCGCTGAAATATAGTATAATGTATAGTGATTAGGCTTGTCCGCAGGCAGGCGGATATTGCAGAAACGTCCGTATATAGCCGATAAGCCCTGAAATTATGACTTTGCGAGGAGGAGGACTATGGAGCAGAAACTGCTGCACGTTGAAGGCACTGTCGAAAACGTGCTGTTCAAAAACGAAGCTAACGGCTACGTAGTTCTCGATCTGGACGCAGGCGGCGAGCTGATAACCGTCGTCGGTGAGATAGGCGATATCGAGGAGGGCGAAGGCCTTATCCTTGAGGGCTACTACGACACCCACCGCCGCTTCGGAACTCAGTTCAGGGCTGAATACTGCGAGAGAAAGCTCCCCGATACCGTGGTGAATATCGAAAAATATCTGGGTTCCGGCGCTGTAAAGGGCATAGGCCCGGGGCTCGCCAAGAAGATAGTTGCGGTGTTCGGTGAAAAGACACTGGATATCATGGAGCACGATCCCTACCGTCTCAGCGAGATAAAGGGCATTTCCGCACAGAAATGCGAGGACATCGCCAACGAGGCAAGAAAGCTTTTCTCTCTGAGATGCATAATGTCCTATCTTTCGGGTTACGGCGTAAAATCGGGCATAGCCATGAGGACCTACCAGAAATACGGCCCCGACGCAATGGAACTGCTCAAGCTTAACCCGTACCTTCTCTGCGGCGAAAATATCGACCTTGAATTCAAGAAAGCCGATACCATCGCCCATGACCTGCACATCCCGAAAAACTCCGACAAGCGTGTTATCGCAGGATTGCAGTACATACTCCGTGCCAATACAACTCTCGGCCACTCCTGCCTTCCTCTGGATGTGCTGCTGACAAAGGCCGAAAATGCACTTGGCATCAGCGAGAAAGATTTCTACAGCTCCTACAATGCCGCTCTCGATGACGATGAACTGTTTGAATATATCAAGAATGAGCGTGAGTACGTTTATCTCCCCGATTACTACTACGCCGAAAGCTTCATCGCCGACAGGATAAAGGTGCTGAAAGACTTCACCTCCCCCGAGGATTTTGACTTCGATGCACTCATCGATATCGAGCAGGAGGAGCACGGCATAGAGTATGAGGAACTTCAGAGACGTGCCATCACTTCGGCTGTTTCCCGTGGACTAATGATACTCACAGGCGGCCCCGGTACAGGTAAGACCACCACTCTCAACGCTATCATCTCAATATTTGAAAAACGTGGACTGCGTGTACTTCTCACCGCTCCCACAGGACGTGCCGCAAAGCGTATGTCCGACCTGACAGGCTACGAAGCCAAGACTATCCACCGCCTCCTTGAAGTGGTCTACGACAAAGGCGGCAGGCTTACTTTCGCCCATAACGAGAACAATCCCCTCGACTGTGATGTTATAGTCATAGACGAGATGTCAATGGTGGACGTGCTGCTCTTCGAGAAGCTGCTCCGTGCCCTGAGACTGGGATGCAAGCTCATCATGGTAGGCGACAGCGACCAGCTTCCGTCAGTAGGCGCAGGCAACCTCCTCGGCGACCTTATCGCAAGTCAGGCTGTGACTGTTATAAAGCTTCAGGAGATCTTCCGTCAGGCGAGAAAAAGCTGTATCGTTACCAACGCCCATAAGATAGTATCAGGAGAGCTTCCCGACCTTTCACGCAAGGACAGCGATTTCTTCTTTTTCAAGAGGAATTCCCCGGAGGCAGTCTGCGAGCTTCTTGTAGACCTCGCAAGGACAAGGCTCCCCAAAGCCTACAACTACTCCCCTGTTGACGATATACAGATAATCGCCCCCTCACGCAAAGGCACTCTCGGCACCGTGGAAATGAACAAGCTTTTGCAGGAGAAGATAAATCCCCATGATGACAAAAAGCCCGAAGTCAAGGGAAAACTGTTCACCTTCCGCCTCGGTGACAAGGTCATGCAGACCCGCAACAACTACGATATCATCTGGAAAAAGGACGAAGAACAGGGCACGGGAGTTTTCAACGGCGACATCGGCAAGATAATCAACATCAACATGATGACACGCAATGTCATCATTGACTTTGACGGCCGCCTTACAGCCTATCCCTTCGATACCCTCGACCAGATAGAGCTGGCGTATGCGGTTACTGTCCACAAAAGTCAGGGCTGTGAATTTGAAGCAGTGATAATGCCTCTTCTCGGTTCATTCGAGAAGCTGTGCTACAGAAATCTGCTATACACCGCCGTTACACGAGCCAGAAAGCTTCTCATAATCATCGGCTCCGAAGAAGATATATCAAGAATGGTAGAAAATAACCGCCGTACCAGACGGTATACCTGCCTTAAAAAAATGCTGAGCACAGATCAGTGAATCAGAATACAAAGGAGAATAATAATGGCAAATACTGATATAGGTATAGATCTGGGCACTTCCAATATTGTCATAACCATGGGCAATAAAGGCGTTGTCCTCAGCGAGCCTTCGGTCATTGCTTACAATATCCGTACAGAAAGAGTCCTTGCAGTGGGCAGGGAAGCTTATGAGATGATCGGACGCAATCCCGACTATATCGCTGTAAAACGACCTATAAGCGAAGGCGTCATATCCGATGATGACCTTGCACACAGCATGATACGTGAATTCATACTCAAGGTTGCAGGCCATCAGCTGGTCAAACCGAGAATAATCATATGTGTCCCCTCTTTCATCACGGATATCGAAAGCAGAGCCGTGGTGGAAGCCGCCAAAAGCGCCGGCTCCCGTCAGGTCTACCTGATACAGGAACCTATCGCCGCTATGATAGGCGCAGGCGTCAACATCACCAAGGCAAAGGGACACATGATTGTCGATATCGGCGGCGGCACTACCGATGTGGCTATTGTTTCCATGAACGGCGTGGTAACTTCCCACACCGTCAAGGTAGCAGGCAATTCCATCGACCGCTCCATCATAAAATATATGCAGAACAAGTACAAGCTCCTCATCGGCGAAAGAACTGCCGAAAAGGTGAAAATGGAGCTGTGCAACCTCTATGACCCTAACGATGAGATAACCTACATGGTCAAGGGAAGAAGCCTCCTCAAAGGCCTTCCCGCACAGGTGCTTCTCAGTGAAACAGAGCTTTTTGAAGCCATCGAGGACGACACCTTCATGATAATGGAAGCTATCAAGAAAGTCCTTGAGGACGCTCCTCCCGAGCTTGTCGGCGATATCTATGACAACGGCCTCCTCCTCACAGGCGGCGGCGCTCTCTTAGGAGGACTTACACAGCTCATAAAGCGTACCATCGGAATAAACTGCCTCATCGCCAAGGATTCCGTAAACTGCGTGGCTAAGGGTACTGCCATGGCTTTCGGAAAGATGACCACTCTCCTTGACGGATTCGAGTCAGCCACCGTTTACAAATACAGGTAATTGCTATGGATGAACACAGATCAGATACGCCTGAATATCCGGGCGGAAAGCGCAGACGCACTCCCACTTCTGCGGCTCAGAAACTGCTGATCCTGCTGATGCTTGCGGCTCTCGCCGTGCTTATCGGGATAATCGTATGGGTAGCAAGATACCCGAAAACTACAGATGTTATCGACCTGCTCAACAGGCATGATCCTCCCGTCAGGTTCACCCAGCCCATAACTTCCGTGACCGTCACGGAAACTGCGGCTGAGACCACAGCCGCCGAAACCACTTCGGCTGAGACGGATACCACATCTGCTGAAACAGAAAAAACTACAGAAGAGACAACAGCACCGCCTCCCGACGGCGGATACAAAATAGGCTTCTCCATCGCCATTCCGCAGTATATCAGCGGAAATTACATCCTTACCTTCACCTACAAGGATACAGGCGAAACTACGGAGATACCTGCATTTTCCATACCCGATACGGTATCGGCTGACGTTGAGCTTGCTTATCCGCAGGCAAGCACATACGTTGCGGCTGATGTGTATCTTAAAAATACAGCTAACGGCAAACAGGCCTTCGCAGGCATACTCAACCTCGATTTCGCCAACGGCCTCTGCGACCAGAGCGGCATCGAACTTTACAGTGCTATAGACGCTGTACAATAATTCAGAAACAGGAAAATCCAATTTTCAGGAGGAAATAATAATGAAAAGAACCATCGCTTTACTCACTTCTGTAGTAACAGCAGCTTCATGCGCTTTCGCATTTACTTCATGCGGCGACGACAGACTCTATATGCCCGATCTTTCAGGCATCGACTACACAAAGGCAGTCGAGCAGTTCGACTTCCTTGAATTCCAGATCAACGCTGAGGCTCAGAGCAGCACAGTTATCAAGGGCAAGATCATGGAACAGAACATCCGCCCCGGCGCAAAGATCAGCTCAGGTCAGAAAGTTCTGCTCACTATCAGCTCAGGCGAGGACAACCCTCACGTTTATAAGGACGGCGTTGACACAGGCGAGACTATGCCGGCAACTACTACAGCTGTAACCGATACTTCCACAACTACCGCTGAGACTACAACTGCTCCTGCTACCACAACTCTCGGCGAAGATCAGTTCCTCATGCCTAACTTCCGTGGCGTTCTTCTCTCAGACGCTGTTGACGAATACAGCGACAGGATCAACTTCCAGATCAAGGAATACTCCTCAGACAGCGACCTTAAGCCCGGTCAGATCATCCGTCAGGACATCAACGAGGCTACTCCATGCGACAAGGGCACAACTCTCTATGTCACCATCGCAAGCGGTGCATTTGAGGGCGGATACCTCGAACAGCAGACCACCTCACAGCCTGCAACCGACGAATACGGCAATCCCGTTTACGATCAGAATAGCTACACAGGTGACGGCAGCACCGGTGAAGACTACAACTACGGCTACGATAACAGCTATGACAACAGCTATGATCCCAACTATGGTTATGATTACAACTATGATTATAACTACGGCTACGATGACACATACTACGGCTGGTAATTATTAATGCAGAATCATCGGGCGGCATTTCTTTCAGGGAATGCCGCTTTTGAAACGCCCCGCAATTGCCATAGATCACCGTCCAGACGCTTCACGCAGAGAGAGGGATGTCGGGGACGCCATCCCCTACATAATATAAATCTCCGTCCCGACTTTAGTGAAAACGAGCGAAAGCAGAGTAAGAGTTTCGCAGAGAGTAAGCGAGCTTGCGAGCGAAGCGTGACAGGCGCTCCGTCCGCTCGACGGCTTGGCTTGACTATTTGTGAGATATAGGGTATAATAATAACAGTATAATTTTTAAGGAGTGTATTTACAATGAGTGAATCATGTTCACCTAACGACTGCGCAGGATGTCCAAGCGCAGGCAATTGCAGCAGCAAGCCTCAGAGCCTTCTCGAAGAGCCCAACAAGATGAGCAATATCGGTAAAGTTATCGGTGTTGTCAGCGGTAAGGGCGGTGTCGGCAAGACTCTCGTATCTTCAATGCTTTCCGTTGCTATGCAGAGAATGGGCAAGAACGTTGGTGTTCTCGACGCTGATATCACAGGTCCTTCCATCCCGAAGGCTTTCGGTATCCACGGCAAGGCTGATGCCTGCGAATTCGGTATAATCCCTGCAAAGAGCAAAATGGGTCTGGATATAATGTCCATCAACCTCCTCCTCGAAAACGAATCCGATCCTGTTGTATGGAGAGGTCCTGTTATCGCTGGAGTTGTAAAGCAGTTCTGGACTGACGTTATCTGGAAGGATATCGACTATCTTTTCGTTGATATGCCTCCGGGAACAGGCGATGTTCCGCTGACTGTGTTCCAGTCTCTCCCCGTTGACGGTATCGTTATCGTTACCTCACCTCAGGAGCTCGTTTCAATGATCGTTGAAAAGGCAGTTAAAATGGCTAAGCTGATGAATATCCCGATAATCGGTATCATCGAGAATATGAGCTATTTCGAGTGCCCTGACTGTGGCAAGAAGCACAGCATCTACGGTGAGAGCCACATCGAGGAGATCGCCGCTCAGTACGATATCCCCGTTCTCGCTAAGCTTCCTATAGACCCATCTCTCGCTAAACACTGCGATCAGGGCACTATCGAGCTTTACGAAGGCGAATGGCTCAACGATGCCGCTGAGAAGATAGCAGCTATGGAATGATTTAGTTAATAATAAGGGCACATTTTATTAATTCATAAAATGTGCTTTATTATTTCTCTGATATCTGTTATAATATACAAAAATGCGATAGGAGGAGATCTTATGAAAAAAGGTATTTCACTTTTCACAGCCGCATTGCTGGCTTTATCGGCAATTCCTCTGACCACATCTGCACAGACACAGATTGATCTTAACGGCGACGGTCTTGTTAACGGATATGACGCTAATCTCATAATGGAAAGATATATGGAAATAGCCGTTCAGGAGTACAACAGCCCGGTGCTCACAGACGAGATCAGAGCTCAGATCGGAGCAGTGGCTGATCTCAACGGTGACGGCAAAATAAACACTACCGATTCAACCCTGCTGCTTATCGGGATAAAACACGATAATAAAGCCGGTGATATCAACTGCGACGGCATACTTGACGGAAGAGATGCCTCAGCCATCCTCAGTTACTATGCCAAAAGGGCCGTAGGCAAGGAATACTCTGCGGAAGAAAGAGGACTGGAATTAGGAGTTGGTACATTGGGCGACTACGACGGAAACAGTACTATCGACGCTCGTGACACAAGTGAGTTGCTCAGAACGTATGTGGAGGCTTCAACAGTCAAAAACTGACCATAAGCGTATAAGAACCTGTCCACATAGGGATTCATGCACGTCTTTTCGTCAAATTTTGCCAGTGACTGCGTTAAAAATCCTTGAAGGGCGACAGCCCGTCGGCGGATTTTTGCCTTGTCACCGACAAAATGATGCCTGAAAATCCGCACATTCACCCTATGTGGACAGGTTCTAAAACCGGAGAATTGCTGTTTTTTCACCTTTATCAGAAAAAATCACGCTATGACCGATAAATGGTATTGACAAGATTTTGTTAGAGTGATATAATAGTAATATCTTCAGGGCAGGGTGAGATTCCTGACCGGCAGTAAGGGCATCACCGCACATAGCTTGTGCTGAAGCTGCCTTCAAGCCTGCGAGCCGCTTTGCGGTTGATTCGGTGCGATTCCGAAGCCGACGGTATAGTCCGGATGTGAGAAGATGTACACTTTTTGCGTATATTGAACCAATGCCCCGATATTTCGGGGCTTTTTGTTTGTGGAGGTGCAGCATGACCCGTTACCATATAAGCATTGTTTTCATCGCTTCTTCCCACAGAGTCGATGTTGAAGTAAATGCGGATGAATTCGAGTCATCCGATGATATAGTGCTGGAACTGCCCATGGGCGGCAGAGTCATAAAATCGTCAGGAAGCAGCTATCTGGAGGCTTATCAGGAACTCCGTGACAAGCTTCTCGGTTTCGGTTACGGCATGGAATGCTGCGGCTCACTGATAAACGCCGTACAGTCGGGAATGATGGCGCAAAGCCCTAAGGTCTATCTGGTAAAGATGGGTAAGCAGGCAAGGCTTGATGATATCGCCGGAATATGGGACAAATGCGATATTTCCGATTTTCCCGACACCGCCGCTCAGAATGCTTTCACTGAGCAATGGTTTGCAAGCCTGAAGAAATAACAGTTCACAGGAGGATTTCATGCAGCACGAAGATTATATGAGAAGAGCCCTTGAACTTGCTCAGAGAGGTATGGGCTTCACCTCCCCTAACCCTATGGTGGGCGCTGTCATTGTACGTGACGGCAAGATCATCGGTGAGGGCTGGCATAAAAAATACGGCGAACTCCACGCCGAGCGCACGGCTTTCGCTTACTGCGACGAAAACGGTATCGACTGCACAGGTGCGGATATGTACGTTACACTTGAGCCTTGCTGTCATCACGGCAAACAGCCGCCATGCACCGATGCTGTCATTGAACACGGCATAAAGCGTGTGTTCATCGGCTCGGCCGACCCAAATCCCATGGTATCAGGCAAGGGCGTGAAGATACTCCGTGAGCACGGCATAGAGGTTACCGAAGATGTTCTCAGGGAGGAATGTGACGCTATAAACGGTATATTCTTCCACTGGATAACCCATAATTGGCCTTTTGTCACCGTGAAATATGCCATGACTCTTGATGGCAAGATCGCCACGCACACAGGTGAGTCAAAGTGGATAACAGGCGAAGAAGCAAGGATGGACGTTCAGCGTGAAAGGCTGAGGCACTCCGCAATTATGGTCGGTATCGGCACTGTTCTTGCAGATGACCCTATGCTTACCTGCCGCCTTGAAAACGGACGTGACCCCATAAGGATAATCTGCGATTCAAGGCTGAGAATACCACTTGACAGCAATATCGTAAAGACAGCAAAGGATGTTCCGACTATTATCGCAATGACAAACTTCAACAAGAAAGATGACCGTGAAAAGTGTGAAAAAAGGCACATCCTCGAAGAAATGGGATGCAGGATAATTTCGACCAAGGCAAACTGCGGTCACGTTGACCTGTATACTCTGATGCTGAAGCTCAGGGAAATGAAGATCGACAGCATACTTGTGGAGGGCGGCGGTGAACTGAACGACTCACTGTTCCGACATAAACTGGTACAAAGAGTCAAAGCTTACATAGCCCCGAAGATATTCGGCGGCAAGGACGCTAAATCTCCTGTTGAAGGATGGGGAATCCCCACTCCAAATGATGCCTATATGATAGAAAACACGCAGATAAGGCGCATAGGTGAGGATATCCTCATTGAAGGAAGGGTGGCTTACAAGTAATGTTCACAGGTATAATCGAAGAAGTCGGCACTGTCAAAGCCGTTCAGCACAGCGGCAGCAATTCGTTCATCCGCATTGAGGCGAAAAAAATTCTGGAGGATATTCACCTCGGCGACAGTATCGCAGTAAACGGCGTTTGCCTGACAGTTACCCATTTCGACAGCACAACTTTTCAGGCGGACGTTATGAACGAGACACTCAGCCGTTCATCTCTCGGAAGCCTGAGAAACGGCAGTCCTGTCAATCTTGAACGTGCAATGGCGGCAGGCGGACGTTTCGGCGGACACATAGTCTCGGGACACATTGACGGTACAGGAACCGTTTCAGATATCCGCAATGACGGCATAGCTGTGTGGTATACAGTTTCCGCAAAGCCTGAGATACTGCGGTATATCGTAGAAAAAGGCTCCATTGCCATTGACGGCATAAGTCTGACAGTTGCTAAAGTGACGGATAATTCATTCAGCGTATCCATAATCCCTCACACCGCAAGTGTGACTATCCTCGGCACTAAGAAGACCGGTGACATCGTAAACCTTGAAAATGACATCGTAGGCAAATATGTCGAAAAGCTTATGAAGCCTGCGGATTCTCCTCAGAGTGGTCTGAACATGGAAATGCTTGCAAAAAACGGATTTATCTGATGGAGGATATAATAAATGTGGAAAGATCTACCTGAACAATGGAAAGCAGTTTTCTGCGAAGCATGGGACGCAATGAAAAGCGGCAGCGTACCGTCGGGAGCGGTCATATATGATAAAGAGGGAAATCTGTTAGCCGGAAGCCATAACGGCTTTAAAAATACAGATGTTAACCCCTACACATCGCATTCATGCATAAATGCGATAAATCAGCTCAGCCTCCGGAACGTGGAATCAAACAGCGGTCTGACGATATATTCATCAATGGAGCCCTGCTTTATGTGTCTCGGCGCAATAGCCATAAGCAATATCAAAGAGATACATTCGGCTTCCCGTGACCTTTTTTACGGTGCTACCCATCATCTATACGACGACGCTGCGCTTATTGCAAAAAATATAAGCTTCCATTCCGAAAGCGGAGATATCGAATTTTTTCAGATAGTCCTGCAAAGCTATTTCGAGGTAAAAAGAGTATCCGAAAGGAACAGCCCTCACGCTCTCGAATGCTACAGACGTACCAACAGCAGCGCCGTAAAACTGGCAGAAAAGCTTTATCTAAGGCGCACACTTCAGCAGATGTCATATCAGGATCATCCGTGTTCAGAGGTCTATGATATGATAATGAAGCTTAAAGACGAAAATCAATTCTGACATCGGAGGTTTTATTATGTGGAAAGACATATCAGTTCAATGGCAGACTGTCCTCGAAGAAGCATGGACAGCCTTTACAAGCGGCAGTATTCCGATAGGTGCAGCCGTTTTCAGCAAGGACGGAGAACTTCTTGTCAAAGACCATAACAGAAGAAACGAGCCCGGTACTCTCAATCACAGAACTGCACACGCCGAGCTGAATGTGATACAGCATATCGACTGCCGTTACGGGCTGAATATACGTGAGACAGAGCTTTATACCTCAATGGAACCATGTCCGATGTGTATGGGGGCTATCGTAATGAGCAACATAAAGCATCTGCACTGCGGTTCCCACGACAGATGGTGCGGCGCTCTCCATCTTCTCGATACCGACCCGTACATGAGGTCACAGCATATCTCAGTCAGTGACATCCCTGAGGATACCGAATTCTTCCAGCTTGTACTGTCAAGCTACCACGAACTGAAGCATATCCGCAAAGGCGGAAGTCCGTCTGTACTGGAATGCTTCAGAATAAGCAGTGCATCCGCCGTAGAAGCTGCGGAAAAGCTCTGCCAGAACCGTGTTCTTGATCAGTATGCGCAGATGAATAAGCCCTGCTCAGAGGTGTACGACCTGATAATACAGATCAAGGAGGAACAAAATGTTTGAATACAACACAATAGAAGAAGCGGTCGAGGCTCTCAGAAACGGCGAGATAATCCTCGTTACCGATGATGAGAACAGGGAGAACGAGGGCGATATGATATGCGCCGCTCAGTTCGCTACTACCGAAAACGTCAACTTCATGGCCGCTCACGCAAAGGGACTTATATGTATGCCTATGAGCATCGGCCTTTGCGATAAGCTTCACCTGCCGCAGATGGTGGATTACAATACCGACAACCACAGCACAGCTTTTACAGTATCCATCGACCATGTTGAGACTACCACAGGCATCTCAGCCGCTGAGCGTGGATTCACAGCACGTATGTGCGTTGACGATAACGCAAAGCCTGAGGACTTCCGCAGACCGGGACATATGTTTCCGCTCACTGCCAGAAAAAACGGCGTGCTGGAGCGTGAGGGACACACAGAAGCTACCGTTGACCTTATGCGTATCGCAGGGCTGAAGGAATGCGGCCTCTGCTGTGAGATAATGCGTGACGACGGCACTATGATGAGAGCCGCTGAATTGCAGGAAAAGGCTAAGGAATGGGGCATGAAGTTCATCACCATCCAGGCTCTCAAGGACTACAGAAAAGTCCATGACAAGCTGGTCGAAAAAGTAGCGGACACAAAACTCCCCACTAAGTACGGCAATTTCCGTGCTATCGGCTTCGTCAACAAGCTCAACGGCGAACACCATGTTGCTCTTGTCAAGGGAGATATCGGCAACGGTGAAGATATCCTCTGCCGTGTGCATTCCGAGTGCCTCACAGGCGATGCATTCGGCTCGCTGAAATGCGACTGCGGACAGCAGTTTGCCTCCGCTATGACACAGATAGAAAAAGAGGGACGTGGTATCCTCCTATATATGCGTCAGGAGGGACGTGGCATAGGCCTTATCAATAAGCTTCGTGCCTACGAATTGCAGGATCAGGGCATGGATACCCTTGAAGCAAACCTTGCTTTAGGTTTCCCGGGAGATATGCGTGAATACTACATCGGCGCACAGATACTCCGAGAACTTGGCTGCAAGACCCTGCGCCTGCTTACAAACAATCCCGACAAGGTGTACGGTCTCAGCGGCTACGGACTGGAAATAAAGGAGCGTGTACCAATACAGATGGACGCTACCGCTTACGACCTGTTCTATCTTAAAACAAAGCGTGACAAGATGGGACATATTCTCGATTATTGAGGTGAGGATATGCTAAGTACAATATTTTTTGTCATTATATGCATTATTTGTATAATAGCTGTAGTTGTCGACATCGGACTGTTCATATCATGGTCAAAGGCTAAAGAAAAGGTTTTTGTTGCGAACTGGATATCGTTCCTGACAACCATATTCCTGTGTGCCGTGAACCTTCTCCCCGGTGAAATTGACAGAATTTCGATCGCACTTGTGATAATGATGATACTTGTCATTCCGTGTCAGTTCACCTGTCTTTCTCCCGAGGGAATAAGAAATATGATATTCAGGAACGGCGGAATAGACCCTGTTGAAAATATCAGCTATGAGTACAAGAAAGGCTTTCTTGGGCTGGAACAGCTCTATATTTACAAGGGACAGTCTTCAAGAGGAACATATAATATCGGCATAAAAAAGCCCAAGACTGTGAAAATGTTGGCTGACTGGTACGGCAAGCACGGCTATGTGAATCCGCTCACAAAGTAACAGGGAGATATGATCTATGAATATATTCCAGATAATACTTACCGTGATAGCGGCGCTGTGCGATGTCTTTCTGCTGATATTCGACATATGTCTGCTTATATCATGGCTCAGGGCTAAGGAAAAAGCCTTTATCACCAACTGGACAGGATTTATATATGTACTGCTCGGTTTTTCCATCTTCATGACAAGTCACGAACACTTGTACGGCTGGCTGTTTCTGGTGATGGTATTGCTGATGATACCTTCGCAGTTCACCTGCATTTCACCCGAAGGCGTGAGACTGCCCATATTCATCAAGGGCGGCATCGACCCTGTTGAGAATTACAGCTATGAGTACACCAAAAACGGTTTCGGACACGAAGTCCTGCTTCTGTGTAATAAAAACGGAAAAAGCGGACTCCCCTACAGTATCGGCATAAAAAAGCCCAAAACCGTAAAAATGCTGGCTGACTGGTACGGCAAGTATAATTATGAGAATCCGCTTACAAAATAATTTTAAGGAGAATAAATATGAAAATTTACGAAGGAAATCTTATCCCAAAGGACATACGCATCGGTATCGTTGTTGCACGTTTCAACGAGTTCATCACATCAAAGCTTCTCGGCGGCGCTGTCGATACATTAAAGCGCCACGATATCCCCGAGTCTTCCATCGACGTTGCATGGGTACCCGGTGCTTTTGAGATACCGCTCATTGCTTCAAAAATGGCTAAGTCAGGCAAATACGACGCTGTTATCTGCCTCGGTGCTATCATCAGAGGAAGCACATCCCACTATGACCTCGTCTGCAACGAAGCCGCAAAGGGCATCGCTCAGGTATCGCTCCAGAGCGACATTCCTGTAATGTTCGGTGTTATCACTACCGAGAACATCGAGCAGGCTATAGAGCGTGCAGGCTCCAAGGCAGGCAACAAGGGCAGCGAATGCGCTGAGGGCGCTATCGAGATGATAAACCTCATCAGAGAGATCGATGCCTGATGGCTAATCTTGTTTTCGATTACGACGGAACTCTCCACAACTCAATGCTGACATACGCTCCTGCTTTCCGTGACACCATGAAGTGGCTTTCCGACAGCGGATACATCGCCGACAGAGAATACTCCGACAAGGAGATAAGCTACTGGCTGGGGTTCAATTCCACCGATATGTGGGGAAATTTCCATCCCGAGCTTGATATCACCATCCGTGAGACAGCAAGAAAAAAGCTGGGCGAGAATATGGCTCACCGCCTTGACAGCGGCGAGGGAGCACTCTATACAGGCGCAGAAGAAATGCTGACTGCTCTGAAAAATGCTGGCCATACCATCATTTTCCTCAGCAATTGCCGTGTGCACTATATGGAACGTGCGAAGCGCCTGTTCGGGCTGGAAAAATGGTTCGACCACTTCTACTGCTGCGAGGAATTCGATTTCATCCCGAAGTATGAGATATTCCGCAGATTCGCTCCGAACCACAAAGGCGAATACATCATCATCGGCGACCGTTTCCACGACATAGAAACCGCCGCACAGAACGGACTGAGATCCATCGGCTGTGCTTACGGCTATGGCTCAAGGGAGGAACTCTCCAAAGCCGATATCATCGTGGACACCATAGCCGATATCCCGAATGCCGTCGAAAAGCTGACAGAAGCATAATAAAAAGGCACTGCTAACTGTGGTATTCATATGGCAGTTTTATGTGTGTCTATTGAGGGAAACCCTTTTGAAAAAGGGTTCCTCTGACGGAGGCGTTCCCCTCTGTCAGCTGCGCTGACATCTCCCCACACTGTGGGGAGCGCTGCCCTCAAACTCCCTTCCTAAAACTTTCAGTATTAATTTTGCCCCATAGAGGGCGCTCCCAGTAATACTACTGGTTTTCACATCTTACGTGGAGCGCCCTCTATGGGGCAAAATTCTATTAAAAGTCTTTGGAAAGGGGGTACGGGGGAAGAACCTTTCCTCAGAAAGGTTTTCCCCCGATAAATACGTATAAAGCTGCTGTAAGAGTACCACAGCTAACAGCGCCCTTTTATTATTCTGTTCTGAGAGCCTCGACGGGGTCTTTCTTGGATGCTACTCTTGACGGGATAAGTCCTGCAATGAGGGTGAGCACCATACTGATTATGATAAGTGCCACAGCGCCGCTGACAGGAACTCTTGCCACAAGGGTATCGAGGCTTGTTACGTGGTGGATTATATAATTGATCGGAATTGTAAGAAGTACTGACACGCCTATACCGATAAGGCCTGCGCACAGTCCCACAAGGAGAGTTTCGGCGTTGAACACAGTAGATACGTCGTGCTTTGATGCGCCGATCGCACGGAGAATACCGATCTCCCTCGTTCTTTCGAGAACTGAGATATAAGTGATGATACCGATCATGATGGACGATACCACCAGTGAGATTCCCACAAATGCGATAAGCAGATAGGATATACCGCTGATAATGCCTGTGATGGACGACATAAGCAGTGCGACATAGTCGGTATAATGGATAACATCTGCCTCCTTGACGCCTTTGTTGTAGTCCTCGATAGCGTCTGATATTTCGTCCTTATCCTCGAAGCTTCTTGCAAAAAGGCGGATAGTTGAAGGATCGTCCTCCTGTGCCTTGCCGAGAAGCTTCATGTTGTCCTCATATGTGGAATCCGAGACCTGTTCGGGTATGAACTCGTCGTATATCTTGAGATACTGGTCATTGGTAAGCTTTGTACCGTCGAGAGCGGCAGAAAGCTGATTATTTGTCATAGAACCGAGCTGTTCCTGTGACATTGCTTCATATTGTTCAGCCACCTGCTGTCTGATAGCATCTTCCGCAAACTTCTTCATCTCGTCGTCGCTGAGGTTATCGATATAGGATGTGACCTGTGAAGAATCAACGCCCAGCTGAGCGGAATACATTTCTGTTATCTGCTTTACGAAAGTCTTGCGGTCGAAGTCCTTCATTGCTTCAGCCACCTGAGCCTCCATCTGCTTTTCATCGGGCTGAGCAGCGATAAATCGGTAAACATCCGCTTTCTCGTCAGTCTTTGCCTTCTTGACGTAATCCTTTGCATCGTCTATCTTTTCCTTGTCGGTGGGTCCCTGATACTCGTCTGTGATGAATCTTGTACCAGTCAGCACATCAACAGTCTCGTCCTCCTCCTGAGCCTTCACAAGTTCGCTGTCATTGGTCTTGTCGATGACGAACTGTGTCAGCTGCGAAGTATAGCCGATGTAGCTGGTGAGCATTGCGGCCTTTACGTCTTCCTTGGGACGGATGAAGCCTGTTATCTTCAGCTCTGTGCCGATTTCATCGGAATTATAGAGGTAATCGAGGCCTGTTTCGTTAGCGGTCAGGTCAACGTAGCCCTTGCCGCCTTCGTTTTTCTGGTAGTATTCGCATGGGAGTATCATCTTGAACTTCTTGTTCATTATCTCATCGAAGCTCCATTCAAGAGTACCGTAGTCCTTTATCTCCTCGCTGCTCATTGCGGCTTTTATCTTTTCCTTGAAGTCGTCCTGATTTTTGAGACCCATAGCGTAAACTATGATATCAGGCAGTTCGTTGTTCTTGGTAAGCACCACAACAGCTTCGTTGTAATCATCGGGCCAATCGCCGTGAACTACTTCATACTGCTCTTTTACAATGTCGTTAACGCCCTTGCCGTCCTCATTGGGGAGAAGCTCCTGGAAAACGTTGAGGCCGAAAGCCTGCATCTCCATGCCTGCCATTGGATTGTTCATGGCAGTCGACATATAATCCGAACCCTCCACGCCGAGAGCCTTGGAGTAAAGCTCCATGAAGTTAGCCTTAATTATCTCGCCGTCGGGAGTTTCCGTAAATACAGGCATTTTCACATCGTAGCTGAATCCCACAGCGCTTGCCTTTTCCTTGATAACGTCGCTCTCGTCGATGAATTTCTTGAAGTCCTTCATGTTGTTAATCTGCTTGGCAGAGGCATTGAAGGAATTGAACATATCGTAAATGGCGGTATTTGCATACACCTTGTCATCATCGAACGTGCGGTTCTCGTAGTCCTGCTGATTCTGCATGAGTGATTCCACCATGCCGGAAGTATCGGTATTTTCACGGTATATCTCCAGCGGATAGGAAGAAAGCGTCTCCTCCTGAACATTGTCGATATATTCATTGATACCCGTTGACAGAGAAAGAATGAGCGCTATGCCTATGATACCTATAGACCCCGCAAACGCTGTCAGGATAGTCCTTCCCTTTTTGGTAAGCAGATTGTTGAGTGAGAGCGATACCGCAGTGCCGAATGACATTGACACACGCTTTTTCTTGCCCTCCTGCTTTTCATCAGCAGTTTCAGGCTCATAGGGTGAACTGTCGGAGGTAAGTTTTCCATCCTTTATCCTTACGATACGTGTAGCGTACTGCTCGGCAAGTTCGGGGTTATGAGTTACCATGATTACAAGTTTATCCTTGGCTATCTCCTTGAGGAGCTCCATTACCTGAATGGAGGTCTCGCTGTCGAGAGCGCCGGTCGGCTCGTCGGCAAGGAGGATATCCGGATTATTTATCAGCGCACGGGCAATTGCAACTCTCTGCATCTGTCCGCCTGACATCTGATTCGGCTTCTTATGGAGCTGATCGCCCAGTCCCACTTTTTCGAGAGCTTCCTTTGCACGTTTCTTTCGCTCGGATTTTGATACGCCTGAGATGGTAAGCGCCAGTTCTACATTGGCAAGAACGGTCTGATGCGGTATCAGGTTATAGCTCTGAAAAATGAATCCGATGGAGTGGTTTCTGTATGCGTCCCAGTCTCTGTCCTTGTACTCCTTAGTGGAAACTCCGTTGATTATCAGGTCGCCCGAAGTATAGTGGTCGAGACCTCCAATGATGTTGAGCAGTGTTGTCTTTCCGCAGCCCGAATGACCGAGTATAGCCACAAACTCGTTTTCACGGAATGTGATGCTTACGCCGTTCAGAGCTTTTACAATGTTATCGCCGCTTCCGTATTCTTTGACGATATCTTTAAGTTGAAGCATTTGATTTCCCCTTTCAAAATAATCTCCTGTGTTTGTGAATAAAATCACAATATGATTATATCATATTCACAAAGAGAAATCAATTATCTTGTGAACATTTCACAAAGTGTTTACAAAACTGCACAAATAAAGGGACACTTCATTGTTAAAGTGTCCCTATTATTTATGTCATTATTTCATGCCGTACTTCTTGAGCAGATTTTCGATCTTCTCGTGAGGATCGATGATCTTGCTGATGGAAACATCGTGGTTGATAGCCTCGATGAAGTATGCGATATACTTTGATACATCAACTTCGTGGAACCATGGTCTGCTGAGAAGCTCGGGAGTTCTGTAGGTCAGGTTTGTACCGAATACACCGCCGATAACGCCTTCTTCGTAAGCCTTGTCGAACTTTTCAAGGCCGTTTGTGAATATAGCGTATGTAGCGTATGTGAAGATCCTTCCTGCCTTCTTCTTCTTGAGGTTGTAAGCAAGGTCGAGCATTGACTCACCTGATGAGATGATATCATCAGCAACGAAGACATCCTTGCCTTCAACAGGATTACCGAGGTATTCATGAGCAACGATAGGATTGCGGCCGTTTACGATAGTTGAGTAGTCTCTTCTCTTGTAGAACATACCCATATCAACGCCGAGAACAGAAGCATAGTACATATTTCTGTTGAGAGCGCCTTCATCAGGGCTGACTACCATGAATTTATCCTTTGAGAAGTTGAGATCCTTGATATCCTTCAGCATAGCCTTGAGTACCTGATAAGTAGGCATAACGTTATCGAAGCCCATAAGAGGCACAGCGTTCTGTACTCTCGGGTCGTGAGCGTCGAAAGTAACGATGTTTGATACGCCCATAGCTTCAAGCTCCTGGAGTGCGCAGGCACAGTCGAGTGATTCACGGTAGCTTCTTCTGTGCTGACGTCCGCCGTAAAGGGTAGGCATGATAACAGTGATCCTGTGAGCCTTACCGCTGGCAGCCTGGATTATTCTCTTGAGGTCCTGGAAATGGTCATCAGGAGACATGGAGTTCTGCATTCCGAAGTAATCGTACTTGATGCTGTAGTTGCCTACATCGATGATGATGAAGAGGTCCTTGCCTCGAACAGTTGACTTGATAAGACCCTTACCGTCACCTGAAGAAAATCTTGGGCACTCGCTTTCAACCAGGAAAGTATCAACATTGATTCCGCCCTTGCCGGCCCAGTCAACGAGGTAATCGTCGATCTTTCCGCCCAGCTCTGTGACGCTGTTCATGGCAATGATGCCGATAGGGGCAACATTTGAATCTCTTCCGAATAAAATCTCACTTGAAGCTGTCATAAAAATGTACTCGCACATACCGCCTGTGCGATACTCCTTTCGCATAAAAGATAATTTCCATACTCATTTCGGCTGATCACTTGCAGAAGTTTTCGATATAGCGTTCAATATCCCCGCTGATTATTTTTTTCGCCTCTTCTGCATGATCGACCTCGTTAACGGCTGTTGTTTTGTTTTCAAGTTCCTTGTATACCTTGAAGAAATGGGTCATTTCCTCGAAGATATGTTTAGGCAGTTCCTCGATATCCTTATACATATTGTAATTAGGATCATCGAACGGGATAGCAATGATCTTATCATCTCTGTGATCATTGTCGAGCATTCTTATAACTCCGATGGGGTAGCATCTTACCAGAGTAAGAGGTATGAGCTGTTCCGAACAGAGCACGAGAACGTCGAGGGGATCGTTGTCGTCTGAGTAGGTCCTTGGTATAAATCCATAGTTTGCAGGATAGTGGGTAGAGGTATAGAGGATACGGTCCATTTTGATGAGACCTGTCTCCTTGTCAAGTTCATACTTGATCTTGCTTCCCTTACCTATCTCGATCACTGCAATGAAATCATCGGGACTTATTCTTTTAGGACTGATCTTATGCCAGATATTCATAAATTCCCTCCGCAGCCTGTCCCGTCATGGGACGAATTTCCTGTTCCTGAAATAGGCAGAAACAGGGTATTTCGCAGTTATCCGCTACTAATAGTATACCATTTTTTTGAGATTTGTCAATATTACCGCAGATTTTCGGCATTTACAATAAATTATCACAGATTTCGGAGTTTTTTTCGTTTTATAGCCAGATATTGCGATTGTGTCACAGAAGGCATTTCCGCAAGGAGCATAAATGCCTGAAAGCAGATATTTCCTGAATCAGCAGCTGTATATTATATAAAAATGTACGATATAATTTTACAATTGTTGGTTTGTCAATGATATGAGACAAATTAAATCAAAAAACTTGACCTGAATTAAAGAAAGCCTTGATGTAATCAGAAGGCGACTTCCAATTAAGCGGACGCATAGGGAAATTATTGTA
>Ga0129307_1000415_pt1 | contig 67012 bp, 58 predicted proteins | sample P1105metagenome_FD_94437 | JGI IMG/M metagenome (GOLD analysis project Ga0129307, IMG submission 94437) | Capybara group fecal microbial communities from Wisconsin, USA - P1105 metagenome | ecosystem: Host-associated > Mammals > Digestive system > Large intestine > Fecal | place: USA: Wisconsin...
AGCTTGGCGACTTCCACCACGTCTTTGCGGACTTGCGGCGGCGGAGTGACGCCGGAAGTAGCGGAGCGCTTGATAATGTTTTGTTCTTGTACCGTTGACATTACAGGGCCTCCGTGGTTTTTTTGATATTCACTAAGAATGTTTTAAACTCAGGGGTCTGCGTGTTTGCATCACCCACACGACTGGTCAACGTATTCGGTAAGAAAGCTTTACGACCGTCCGCAATGAAACCGCCGTGGAGCGGAATACCTATGGTGTGGACTTTTTTGCCGTCAACATCAAGGGATTTAATCCGTTTAGTTACAACGGCTTTAGCTTTAATGTAACCGCGTTTTGATGTTACTTTCACCACATCGCCCTGAGCGATACCTTTTTCGTTAGCCAGATCTTCACTAATTTCAACGAATGGTTGCGGTTGGGCAATCATGTTGAGATCGGCGTTTTTGGTCCACCAGTGGAAGTGTTCGGTTAAGCGGTAGGTTGTGCCCACATAAGGGAACTCGCTCGCATCGCCGAAGCTTGCTTTGTCGTTATCCAAAATACGCGCCACAGGGTTTGAAATCACATTCGGATGAAGCGGATTCGTACCGATTGGGCTTTCAATAGGTTCGTAATGTTCCGGGAACGGACCGTCCACCATTTTATCCAGTGCGAATAAACGGCTTACCCCTTCGTTGTTCATGATAAACGGTGTCACATTACTATTTGGCGGAGCGGTACCGAAATCCGCGATATCAATATAGTTCCAGTTTTTACCGTTCCACTTGATTAACGGGCGCTTCGGATCCCACGGTTTACCCGATAAATCCGCCGATGCACGGTTATAAAGTACCCGACGGTTCGCCGGCCATGCAAATGCCCATCCCAGGGTATTACCTAAACCTGACGGATCCGAATTATCGCGGTTTTCCATTTGGTTGCCTTTCGGTGTCCATTGTCCGCAGTAAATCCAGTTTGCCGAAGACGTGGTACCGTCATCGCGTAATTGAGCGAAGCCTGAAAGCAAGTCGCCTTTCTTCACGATCAGATTACCGTTCGTATCATAAAGATCTTCCAGCGCATAACCGTTATTTTCTTTCGCAGCTTCGTGCGGTTTTGGTTCCAACGGATTTCGATAATTCCATGTCATAGCTTTAATGGTATCCACGGAAGGGCCGCCTTCTTTTTCATACATTTCAAGCATGACTTCACGGATTTCAGAAAGAATATCCACATCCGGTTTCGCTTCTTTTGGCGGTTCCGCCGCTTTCCAGTGCCATTGCAGCCAACGACCGGAATTGGCAATGGAGCCGTCTTCTTCCGCAAAACAGACCGTCGGTAAACGGAATACTTCGGTTTGAATTTCGGCAGGGTTAACGTCGTTATATTCGCCGTGTTTTTGCCAGAATTCGGAAGTATCGGTTTTTAACGGATCCATTACAACCAGGAATTTCAATTTCCGCAATGCGGATGAAATTTTATTTTTATCCGGATAAGAAGCTAACGGGTTATAACCTTGGCAGAGATAACCGTTGATTTTGCCTTGATCCATTAAATCAATGTATTGCAGATGATCCATTTTCTTCTTGTATTGTTTCGGAAGATTATGGAAGCCGAATTCGTTTTCTTTGGTTGCGTTCTCACCATAGAAGGCTTTCAGCATACTCACCACAAATTTCGGCGTATTTTGCCAATAGTTAGTCTGACCTTCGGCCGCTGTTTTCGGTGTAATGCGGTTTAAGAAACTTTCTAATGAAGTATCGGTTTCGATTGGTAACGGAATATAACCCGGCAACATAGACGGGAATAAGCCCATATCCGTCGTACCCTGAACGTTGGAGTGCCCGCGCAATGCGTTAATACCGCCGCCAGCCATACCGATATTACCTAAAAGTAATTGGATAATTGCCATAGTACGGATATTTTGCGCACCGACAGTATGATGGGTCCAACCTAGGGCGTACAAAATCGTCATGGTACGGTTAACTGCCGCCGTTGAAGCAATGGTTTCGGCAAATTCCAGGAATGCTTTTTGTTTCGTACCGCAAACCCGTTCAACCATTTCCGGGGTATAACGTTCGACGTGTTTTTTCAGTAAATTGATGACACAACGCGGATCTTGCAAGGTTAAATCGCGTTTCGGCTGGCCGTTTTCATCTAACTGATATGACCAAGTAGATTTATTGTAACTACGTGTTGCTTCATCGTAGCCGGTGAATAAACCTTCTTCAAAACCAAAACCTTCATTAATCAGGAAGCTTGCGTTGGTATAGTGTTTGACATATTCGTGCTGAATAGCGTCATGATCGAGCAAATATTTGATTACGCCTAATAAAAGCGTAATGTCCGTACCCGAGCGAATCGGCGAATAAAAATCTGCGACAGCAGCCGTGCGGTTAAAGCGCGGGTCAACTACCATTAATTTCGCACCGTTTTGTTTTTTCGCTTCGATTGCCCAGCGGAAGCCGACAGGATGCGCCTCAGCTGCGTTACCGCCCATTACAACGACAACGTTCGCATTTTTGATATCAACCCAGTGGTTGGTCATGGCACCGCGACCAAATGATGGAGCAAGACTTGCTACCGTTGGTCCGTGTCAGGTACTCGCTTGATTGTCAAGAACCAGTAAACCGAATGCCCGCGCCCATTTTTGGGAGATTAACGCGGTTTCGTTACTTGCGGCGGATGCCGTTAAGAAACCTGTCGTCAGCCAACGGTTAACCGGCGTTCCTTCCGCATTGACGGATTCCCAGTTGGCATCGCGGTCGTCTTTCAATAATTTAGCGATTCTGTGAATGGCGTCGTGCCAGGAAATGCGTTCCCATTTGTCGGAACCCGGTGCGCGATATTCGGGATATTGAATTCGGTTCGGGCTGTTGACGAAATCCAAAACGCCTGCGCCTTTCGGGCACAACGCGCCGCGACTGACCGGATGATCCGGGTCGCCTTCCACATGGATTAATTTACTGCGGGCATTCATTGCGCCGTCGCCCATGCTGTACATCAGCATACCGCAACCGACTGCGCAATATGTGCAGGATTGACGAGTTTCTTTTGTACGTAAAAGTTTATACTCGCGCGGCGCGGCCAGTGCAGCGGTCGGCATTAAGCCTAATGCTGCGACAGATGTTCCCGCCATGCCTCCTGCACAGACCTTAAAGAACTTACGTCTTGTGATCTGCATAGATAGTCCTTACTCCGGGATGAGGAGATGGGTTGTAAAATTCGTTATGGAAATGTTAATCAAAAGTAAAAAATACTTGGATTAATGGGCGTAAGAATACCTAGTTTTTCTCAGTAAATCTATAACTAATCTTGCGCATATCCGTTATTTTCTGTGATATAGGTCAAAATTTTAACAAAAACCTGTAAAAATTCGGTGAATAACGATGTTTGTCGTTCAATCGTTCCTCCGCTAAGTTTCGGGTTGTAGAATAACATAATACATTCTAGAATAATTAAAAAACATAACAAAAAAGGACCGCACTTTGCTCTCATCAACCATTATTCCCATCGCTTTTTTCCAAAAATCCGGTGAAAAAAACATTCTGCAATCCCAAAATGATGTTTTGGCGTCGGAAGTGCCGGTAGCTTTAGTGTACAACGGCATTTCGCATGCGGTGATGATGTGCACGCCGGCGGATTTAGCGGATTTTGCCGTGGGATTTTCCTTAACGGAAGGTATCATTGATAAACCCGCCGATATTTACGGCATCGACATAGCGGAAAATTGCAACGGAATTGAAGTACAAATTGAATTGGCAACCCGTTGTTTTGTGCGGTTGAAAGAAGTGCGCCGCAATTTAACCGGACGAACCGGCTGCGGTATTTGCGGAACGGAGCAGCTGGAACAAGTCAGCAAAAAATTGCCGAAAACCGCCCGCACTTTACGTTTTGATCTGAATTTATTGGACGCCTGTTTGGCTAAATTACAACAGGCGCAAATATTGGGCAAACAAACCGGCTCGACGCATGCGGCCGCCTTTTTTTCGCCGCAAGGTGAATTGTTGGCGATTCGGGAGGATGTCGGACGCCATGTGGCGTTGGATAAATTACTCGGCTGGCATGCTAAAAACGGTCGACCGCAAGGTTTTGTCTTCGCCACCAGCCGCGCCAGCTATGAAATGGTGCAGAAAACCGTAAGCTGCGGAATCGAAATGTTAGCCGCCATTTCCGCTGCGACGGAGTTAGCGGTTCGCATGGCGCGGGAGACGGATTTAACCTTAATCGGCTTTGCCCGCGAGGGGCGCGCTACAATTTATACGGGAACGGAGCGTTTACAGATACGGGACGTCGAAAACGAGTAAAAGTGCGGTCAAATTTTGACGAGTTTTTTTGCGATAACGGCATTCGATATCAACCGAATGCCGCTATTATTTCATAAAATAAAAATTATTGATTTAACGTAGTATCCGTCCAGCGCTGAATCAAACGTTTGCTTTCTTGAGCCGAACCAAAACGAATCACATCAAGCTCAATGAAGTTGGCGATTGGCGGGAAATGGGTCTTGGGATAAAGTTTGGCGTGAACGTTTGCCGGCAGTTGATAGGAATTGGCTTCTCGCCAGTGCAGTTCCTGCGCTTCCGCCGTGAGCGCCCAATCGGTGAATAATTTGGCGTTATCTAAATTTCTGGCGCCTTTGATAATGCTGGTTGCGCCTAAAGTATAGCCAATGCCTTCGCAGGGTAGAATGCCTTCAACCGGTGCGCCTTTTTCCTGTTCGTGAAGATAAGCGTTCATAAAGCTGATATCCACCGTGACTTCGCCGGTTGCCAGGTTGTTGGTCGCTAATCCGCTTTTGGAAAATTGCGCCACGTTTTTGTTTAATTCGGCTAAATAATCAAAGGCTTTATCTTCGCCCCACAATGCGACCAAAGTGGTGATAAACGAATAACCCGTGCCGGATACGCGCGGATCTGCGTACTGAATTTGGTTTTTGAAGCGGGGTTCCAATAAATCCTTGAAGCATTTAGGCGGCTCGATATTTAACGCTTTCAATTTTTTAGTATTGATACCGATGGCTAATTCCATTACGTAGATCACGGAAGTGTAATCGCCCCGCAGATCCATTAATTTTTTGAATTTAGGCATAATGTCTTTTTGGTTCGGGGAACGGTATTTTTCCAATAACCCGAGATCCGCCGCTTGCAGATGAGGTTCCAGAGTGCCGCCGTACCAGACATCCGCCTGCGGATTGTCTTTTTCGGTTTTGATTTTACCCAGCACGGTGCCGGTGCTGTTGCGGACGAATTGCGTTTTTACGTTGTATTTCTCACCAAAGGCCTGACTGATTTTCTCGCAAGCGGTATTTTGTACGCTGCAATAAATGTTCAGTTTGCCTTCGGCCTGAGCCGTTATTGGTAAGGATAAGCCGGAAAGCAGGCAAAGTGCGGTCGATTTTAGAAGAGTTTTTTTGTGGTTTGATGGATATAAACGAATCATTGATTTGCTCCCGTACAGATAAAAACAGAACAAGTCAACAGCTAAACGGAAAAGCAAAATAAAAATTAGTTTCCTACGCCAGTGCTAACTGTATCAGGTTCCCGGGTATTTTCTCAGCCGATTTTTCGGCACCCCGACTAACGGAAAGTACTATAAATTGTTTGGCATTATTTGTAAATACGGGCGGATTACCGCATTGACAATTTATCCGCACTCTCTATAATCTAATGTAAATTTAAACAGATAACGAATAATAAGTTCATGGATATTTCAGAATTACTCGATGGATTGAACGATAAACAGCGTGAAGCGGTGGCGGCGCCTTTAGGCAATTATTTAGTTCTTGCCGGCGCCGGTTCGGGCAAAACACGGGTGCTTACTCATCGGATCGCCTGGTTGATTGCGGTGGAAGGTATTTCCGAAGGCGGCATTATGGCGGTAACCTTCACCAATAAAGCGGCGGCGGAAATGCGTCAGCGGATTGAATCCACGCTAGCCTTACATTCTTCCCGCCGGTTATTCGGTATGTGGGTGGGAACTTTTCACAGCATTGCTCACCGGGTGTTGCGCGCCCATTATGCCGATGCCGGCTTGCCACAGGATTTTCAGATTTTAGACAGCGAAGATCAGCTGCGTTTGCTGAAACGCTTGCTGAAACTGCACAATTACGATGAAAAAATGTATCCGGCGAAACAAGCCTGTTGGTACATTAATAATAAAAAAGACGAAGGATTACGGCCGCAACAGATTGACGATATGAACGATCGTCAGGAGCAGGAATGGATTAAAATTTATCGTCTTTATCAAGATACCTGCGACAGAGCCGGTTTGGTGGATTTCGCCGAAATTTTGCTTCGAGCCTATGAGCTGTTTTTGAATAAACCGTTAATTTTGCAAAATTATCAGCGCCGTTTCGGACAAATTCTGGTGGATGAGTTTCAGGATACCAATAAAATTCAGTACGAGTGGATTCGTTTGCTGGCGGGAAAAACGGGAAATGTCATGATCGTAGGCGATGATGACCAGTCAATTTACGGATGGCGCGGCGCACAGGTTGAAAATATTCAAAAATTTCTGGATGATTTTGAACGGGCGAAAACTATCCGATTAGAGCAAAACTATCGGTCCACCGGCAATATTTTACAGGCCGCCAACCAATTGATTTCCCATAATAGCAACCGTTTGGGCAAAGATCTTTGGACGGAAGACGATAAAGGCGAGCCCGTCGGTATTTATGCCGCCTTTAATGAACTGGACGAAGCCTTATTCGTTTCTTCGCAAATTAAAAGCTGGTTAGAAGACGGCGGTAAATTGGATGAATGTGCGGTGTTGTATCGTAGCAACAGCCAATCCCGCGTGTTGGAAGAGGCTTTAATCCGCGCGCAGATTCCATACCGAATTTACGGCGGCATGCGATTCTTCGAACGTCAGGAAATTAAAGATGCGTTGGCCTATCTACGGCTGGTTAACAATCGTTATGACGATGCGGCGTTCGAGCGTGTGATCAACACGCCGACCCGCGGAATCGGCGATCGGACGCTGGAAACTTTGCGTCAATTGACAAGAGAACGTCAGATTACTTTATGGCAGGCCACTCAGGTCGCCATTCAGGAAAATAAACTGACGGGACGCGCCGCCACCGCATTAATGCGTTTTGTAGAGTTAATCAATTCTCTGGTTCAGGAAACGGAAGAAATGCCGTTGTTTGCACAAACGGATTTTGTGATTAAGCATTCCGGTTTGTATCAAATGTATGAACAGGAAAAAGGCGAGAAGGGCGAAGTGCGGATAGAAAACCTGGAAGAATTGGTGTCCGCCGCCCGCGAATTCATCAAGCCGGATGAAGCGGACGAGATGTCCGATTTAACCGCATTTCTGACTCACGCTTCGCTGGAAGCCGGCGAAGAACAGGCGGGCCCGCACCAATCTTGCGTTCAAATGATGACGTTGCATTCGGCTAAAGGTTTGGAATTTCCGCGCGTGTTTATGGTGGGAGTGGAAGAGGGAATTTTCCCGAGTTTTATGTCCGTGGAAGAACCCGGTCGCCTGGAAGAGGAACGCCGTTTGGCTTACGTCGGCATAACCCGAGCGAAGAAAAAGCTGACCGTTTGCTATGCGGAAAGCCGTCGTTTGTATGGTAAAGAAGAACGTCATATTCCGTCACGTTTTATCAATGAATTACCGGAAGAATGCGTTCAGGCGGTGCGGTTACGCGGTACCGTAACTCGTGCCTATAACCGGTTCGCGGCAGGACAAAGTGCGGTCAATTCCGGACGAGTTTTTACCGCCGATGATAATGAATGGAAAACCGGGCAAAAAGTGCGTCATGCCAAATTCGGGCAAGGGACGATTATTAACGTGGAAGGCTCGGACAATAATACGCGCTTGCAAATCGCTTTTCAGGGGCAAGGGATTAAATGGCTGATTGCCCATCTGGCAAAATTGGAAAGGGTTTAAATTGCGAGAAAAGCATATAAAAAAGAAGAGGATAACCTCTTCTTTTTCGTTCGTTTAGCCGGCTTTGCATTGCAAAATATGGCGAAAAATCCCGGCGATTTTTTGCGGATCTTTCACGCCTTTGCTGCTTTCCACGCCGGAATTTAAGTCTAATCCGAGACATTGCTGCGCCAGTGCGGATTCAATATTATCTAAAGAAATACCGCCCGCCAGCATAATTTTATGTTTTAACCGTTCAGGAATTTTACGCCAATCGAAAGATTTCCCGGTGCCGCCTTGCTGGTTTCCGATTTTACTGTCCAAAACGTAACGATTCACATGCGGAATTTCGGCAAAAGCTTCGTCGCCTGAAAAAACATCGTCATTTTTGACCGCACTTTTAGTGACATTTTCGGTTTCCGTCTCAATCGAAACCGCTTTCCAGATTTGAATGGACGGCGGCAATACGGCGCGCAGCTCCGTAATAAATGCGTTATTTTCCGAACCGTGCAGCTGTACCGCGTATGCCTTCAATTGAGAGGCGATTTTCACAATAAAATCAATGGATTGATTTTGAAAAACCGCCACGAAACGTAACGGCGCTGCGGTTGTCAGTTCCTGCGCCTGACGCAATGAAAGCTGCCGCGGCGAACCTTCGGCAAAAATCAATCCGCCGTATAAAGCGCCATTGGCATAGGCGGTTTGTACATCCTGCGGGCGGGTTAAACCGCACACCTTGTTTTCGCCGAAAATCACGGCCCGCACCGCATTATTCAAATCGTCACTGCCCATTAAGCTGCTGCCGATAAGAAATCCGTGGGCGCAATTTGCCAGCATTTTAACCTGTTGATGGCTGTAAATACCGGATTCGCTGATAATTCGCACATCGGCGGGAATTTGGGCGGCATATTTTGCCGTCAGATTTTTTACTCGATTCAAATCGACGGTCAAATCGTGTAGATTGCGGTTGTTCACCCCGATAATTTGGGCGTTTAATGCCAGCGCACGTTCAAATTCCGCTTCATTCGCGGCTTCCGTCAACACGCCCATGCCGAGTTGATGAGCAAGTGCGGTTAATTTTTGATAAGTTTCGTCATCAACCACGGAAAGCATCAGCAAAATCGCGTCAGCCTGGCTGTAACGGGCAAGGTAAACTTGATATTCGTCAATGATAAAATCTTTGCATAACACCGGTTGAGTGACGATGTCACGGACAATTTTGAGATAACGGAAATCGCCCTGAAAATGTTTTTCATCCGTTAACACGGACACCGCCGTCGCATAATGTTTATAAACATTGGCAATCTCTTCCGGCTTAAACTCGTTGCGAATCAATCCCTTAGACGGCGACGCTTTTTTGCATTCAAGAATAAACGCCGGTTGACGATGAGAACCTCGGCGCAAAGCGTCGTAAAAACTGCGGTCGGATTTTTCAATGTTTTGTTGAAAACTTTCCAGCGGGAATTCCGCTTTCTTATTTTTCACCCATTCGATTTTATCGAGCACGATTTTTTGTAGGATGGTCGGCGCGGTGTCTAATTTCATTCTTTTTCCTGCTGTTTTCTTACGGTTTAATCATTTTGTCTATTCTGCAAATTAATAGGCGGCAAGTTTTTCCAAAGTTTCAAAAGCGCGCCCGCCGGCGAGTTGCGCCAGAACCTGTTCGGCGTTTTGTTTAATGTTCTCATAGCCGAACAGTTTCATCAATAATGCGGTATTCATGGCAACGGCCTGATTTTGTTCATCGGTGCCGAGACCTTGTAAAAGTGCGGTGATAATTTGAGCGTTTTCCTGCGGTTCGCCGCCGCGCAGGCTTTCCAGCGGTTTGGCGGTGAAACCGAAATCTTGCGGAGACAGCTCGTAATATTCGATTTTGCCGTCGCGCAATTCCGCTACTTGGGTTTTACCGTGAATGGCGACTTCGTCCAGGCCGCTGCCGTGCACAATAATGCTGTGTTCGCGATTTAAACGTGCGTTGGTTTCCGCGTAAGGTTGCAGTAATTCCGGGCTGTATACGCCCAATAGTTGACGTTTGGCGTGAGCGGGATTAATCAACGGGCCGAGAATATTAAAAATTGTGCGGGTTTTTAATGCCTGACGTACGGGAACGGCGTGTTTAAAGCCGGTGTGATATTTTTGTGCGAACACAAAGGCCAAACCGATTTCGTCCAGCGCCCGGCGAGCTTTTTCGGCGCTCATGTTGATGTCTACGCCCAGGCAGGAAAGTAAATCGCTGGCGCCTGTTTTACTGGAGACACTGCGGTTGCCGTGTTTGGCGATTTTTAAACCGAGGCTGGCGGCGACAACGGCGGAAGCGGTGGAAATATTAATGGTGTTGGCGCCGTCGCCGCCGGTACCTACAATATCGGCGAAAGGATAATCCGGGCTTGGAAACGGTTGAGCGGCGGCTAACAGCGCGGTGACGGCGCCGGTGATTTCGTCGATGGTTTCGCCGCGTAATTTTAAGGCAATCAGCGCCGCGGATAACTGTTCGGGCGCCACTTCGCCGTTTACCACGGCGCGGAAAAATTCGGCGGATTGTTCCTGTGTCAGCGATTGGTTGTTAAACAGCGTCGCAAGAATTTGGTCGAGTTGCATAATATTTTCCTTTTTATCGAAAAGTGCGGTCAAAAAAAGCAACGTTTTTTTGACAGTCAGCCATGTCAAACGGGGCTGAGTCCGAGAAATCCTATAAGTGATTCCAGGTTAAAATTAATGTGTTTGTCGAGCTAATAACCAATCGATACTTTGTTCCAGCAGTTTTGAACCTTGTACCGTCAGCAGGCTTTCCGGATGAAACTGGAAAGCGCAAATCGGTAAATCGCGGTGACGAATCGCCATGACAATGCCGTTGTAGTTCGCATTAACAATCAATTCTTCCGGCAAGTCGCTGCCCATTAAGGAATGATAACGGGCGACCGGCATCGGATTTTGCAGCCCGGCAAACATGGCTTGATTATCATGCTGAATTTTGGAAACTTTGCCGTGCAATACTTCGCCCGCATGCACCACTTTGCCGCCAAAAGCTTCAATTAACGCCTGATGACCTAAGCAAATACCGATAATGGGGACCGAATTTTTCACCCGTTGGATTAACGGTAGCATGTTGCCCGCTTCAGTAGGCGTGCCCGGGCCGGGCGACAGAGCCAGGATGGTGTCGGGCTCGCGGCATATTTTTTCCAGTAAATCCAAATCGCAGTCATTGCGGTAGATTTTTACCTGATGTCCGAGCGTGCGGAATTGATCCACCAGATTGTAGGTGAAGGAGTCAAAATTATCTAAAAATACGATGGTGGCCATTTTCATTTCCTTATGCCTGACGATTGGTTTGGATAATGGTGTTTAACACGGCGCGCGCTTTGTGTCGGGTTTCGTCCGCTTCCATTTGCGGATCGGAATCCAACACCTCGCCGCAACCGGCTTGCACATGGGCGATTCCGTTTTGTACAAAAGCGGAACGAATAACGATACAAGTGTCGAAATTGCCGTCGGAGGACAGGTAACCGACCGCCCCGCCGTAACTGTGCCGTTTTTGTTTTTCTGATTGATAAATCAGCTGCATAGCTTTAATTTTAGGCGCGCCGGTAAGGGTTCCCATGTTCATGCAGGCTTGATAAGCGTGTAGGGCGTCCAGTTCGGGGCGAAGCGTGCCTACTACGCGGGAAACCAAATGCATGATGTGAGAATAACGGTCCACCTGCATCAGATCTTTTACCTGACGAGTGCCGCTTTGGCAGACCCGTGCGATGTCGTTACGGGCAAGATCCACCAGCATGAGATGTTCCGCCAATTCTTTGTGATCCAAACGCATTTCCAGTTCTAAACGGGCATCCAGTTCAGGATCGATATTGCCTTGAGCGTCAAAACCGCGCGGACGGGAACCGGCAATCGGGTAAATTTGCAGTTCGCGGTTGTCCGCACTGAATTTCAAGGCGCTTTCCGGCGACGCGCCAAACAGCACGAATTCATCGTCCTGCATGTAAAACATATAAGGGCTCGGATTATTCCGTTTCAGATTACGATAGGTGGCCAAGCTGTTCGGACAAGGCAGAGAAAAGCGACGGGATGGCACAATTTGGAACACATCCCCGATATAAATATGATGTTTAAGAGCGCGGATAATATCTTTGAATTTTTCATCTTCGATATTGGTTTTGACATCCGTATCCGCCGCGATAACGGCGGGAACCGGTTGCAAATTGCACATTTTACGGGAAATTTCCACCGCACTTTGTTGCAACGCGGCACATTCTTTCGAACTGAAACAGAAGGTTTGCAAGGTCGCCTGTTGAATCGGATGGTTAAAACAGAGCAAATTTTCCGCCAGATAGAACACGTAATCCGGGCAACTGAGCCCGTCGTCCTGCAATTCAATGCCGTTCATAGGAATGAAATTTGCCACTAAATCATAGGCGAATAATCCGCCGAGAAAAATCGGCGTTTGGCTGTGAGCGTACAAATTATTGACCAGCCGCAAACCGTCAAATACGGTTGCCTCCTGCAATTTAGTGTCTTCGTCCAGATTTTGATCCAACGGCGCAAAGGAAGCGATTAATTCGTGATCACTGATGTGCGTTAATTTGGCGAGTTTTTTTAGTTTATCCTGCAAATGAATCAATACCGCCGCGCCGTTATCGGTTAATGCTTTGAAGTTAACGGTTTGTCCGGAACAGGAAATTTTCACGGCGGCGTTCACCAACAGCAGGCTTTTTAAGCTGTTTTTGCTGGAAATTTCGGCGCTTTCGAGTAACAAATTGTTGGTTTTATCGCCGCATAAAGTCGTAAATACCGCGGCTAAATCGTTGTGGTAATCCACGGATTGAGTGAAAACCTGAATATAGGGTTGAAACATGCGAATTTGTCCTTCTGAATTATTTATGTACTATTAAACTAGTACATAAATTATTTGTCAAGCATTGAAAACATTTTTTTGAAATTAAATAACGAAAAGTGCGGGCAAAATTTCGCATGTTTTTTTATATTATGTCGGCGGAATAAATCCGAGCCGGAATTTTTGCCTACTTCGGCAAAAAAGAGTATTATGCGTGCCTATTTTTAAAGGACGACATTCACCATGAAAGCATTAGAAATTGCCGCATTGACCAAGTGTTACAAAAATGGCGTGCAGGCGTTGCACGGCATCGATCTCAGCGTAGAAGAAGGAGATTTTTATGCCTTGCTTGGACATAACGGCGCGGGCAAATCCACGACTATCGGCATTATCAGTTCGTTGGTAAATAAAACCGGCGGAACGGTTAAGGTTTTCGGTTACGATTTAGATAAAGATCCGGTTCAATTGAAGCAGAAGATTGGTTTAGTGCCGCAGGAATTCAATTTTAATCAGTTCGAAAAAGTGCGGGATATTATGATCAATCAGGCGGGTTATTACGGCATTCCCCGCAAAGCGGCGTTAATTCAGGCGGAAAAATGGCTGAAAAAGCTGGATTTGTGGGATAAGCGCGAACAGCAAGCTATGCGCCTTTCCGGCGGAATGAAGCGACGTTTAATGATTGCCCGCGCTTTAATGCACAATCCGAAATTACTGATTCTGGACGAACCGACCGCCGGCGTGGATATTGAACTGCGCCGTACCATGTGGCAATTTTTGCGTGAGCTGAATGAACAAGGCACCACCATTATTCTCACCACCCATTATTTAGAGGAAGCGGAAATGCTGTGTCGCCATATCGGCATCATTCAGCAGGGCAGATTGGTCGTGAATATGCCGATGAAAGACTTATTGGCGAAACTGGAAACCGAAACCTTTATTTTGGATTTTGCCGATAACGGGACGTTGTCACAAATCGAAGGTTATCCGGTGCGCCGGCTGGATGAAAAATCTATTGAAGTGGATGTACATCGGGAAAAAGGCCTGAACGATTTGTTTGCGCAATTAACCGCGCAGGATAAACAGGTTGTCAGCATGCGTAATAAATCTAACCGGTTGGAACAATTATTCATTAGCATGGCGTTAAACAAACCGAACGGAGGCGAACAATGAGACTAGGCTGGATCGCATTTTGTACCATTCTGCGCAAGGAAATTCGTCGTTTCATGCGGATTTGGGTGCAAACCATCGTACCGCCGGTGATTACTATGACGCTCTATTTTGTGATTTTCGGACAGCTGATCGGCAGCCGTATCGGTGAAATGGGCGGGTTTAGCTACATGCAATTTATTGTGCCCGGACTGATTATGATGTCTTCGTTGACAAACGCTTTTACCAATGTGGCGTCGTCGTTTTACAGTACAAAATTTGCCCGCAATGTGGAAGAGCTGCTGATTTCACCTACATCGCCCCATGTGATTATTTTAGGTTATATGATGGGCGGAATGGTGCGCGGCATTTGCATCGGCGTGCTGGTAACGATTGTGTCGTTATTATTCGTTTCCTTTGAAATTCATGCTTGGAGCGTCATTTTTGTGACGTTGTTACTTACCACGGCAACCTTTGCCTTAGGCGGCTTAATCAATGCGGTTTTCGCACATTCTTTTGACGACATCAGCATTGTGCCCACTTTCGTGCTGACGCCGTTAACCTATTTGGGCGGAGTGTTTTATTCCATTGCTTTGCTGCCGCCGTTCTGGCAGGCTGTGTCAAAACTCAATCCGATTGTGTACATGATTAACGGATTCCGCTACGGATTTCTCGGCATCAGCGATGTGCCGCTGGTTTATACGTTTGCCGTGTTGTCGGTATTTATTTTGGCATTATACGGTTTCGCCTATTATCTGATTAGCCGCGGTATCGGGCTACGCAGTTAAAAGTGCGGGCGATTTTTTTCATGTTTTTTTATTTATAGCGAGGAGATGTTATGTGGTCTGATATTGCCGTGGGCTATGGCATTTTTATTCTGGAAATTTTAACGATTTTATTAGTGGTGGCGGGCATTATCGCCATGATTTTTGCATTCAAACAACGCCAACCCGCCTCCTACGGCGAGCTGAAAATAACGGATTTATCAAAAGAATATGCCGATATATCGAAAAAATTGCAGCAATTCCATTTGACCGAGGATGAATTGAAACAGGCGGAAAAAGAAGAGAAGAAAGCGGAAAAAGCCAAAGCCAATGCGGAAAAAGCGAAACGTAAAAAAGGCGAAACGGCTAAGCGCGAATACAAACCTACTTTGTACGTATTGAATTTTAAGGGCGATATTCAGGCTTCGGCGACGGCAGCGTTGAGGGAAGAAATTACCGCCGTTTTATCCGTAGCGAATCCTGAAACCGATGAAGTTTTGCTACGGTTGGAAAGTCCCGGCGGCTTGGTGCACGGTTACGGCCTGGCGGCTTCCCAATTAGCGCGTTTGAAACAAGCGGGAATTAAATTAACCGCGGCGGTGGATAAAGTAGCGGCGAGCGGCGGTTATATGATGGCCTGTGTGGCCGATAAAATTGTGGCGGCGCCCTTTGCGATTATCGGTTCCGTCGGTGTGGTGGCGCAGGTGCCGAATATTCACCGTTTACTGAAAAAACACGATGTGGATGTGGATGTTATGACGGCCGGTGAATTTAAACGCACCGTGACGATATTCGGTGAAAATACGGAAAAAGGTAAACAAAAATTCCAGCAGGAACTGGAAGAAACCCATGATTTGTTTAAACAATTTGTTGCTCAAAATCGCCCGCACTTGGACGTGGAAAAAATTGCGACGGGCGAACATTGGTTCGGTCAGCCGGCTTTGGCGCTGGGATTGATTGATGAAATAGCGACCAGTGACGATGTCATTTTGCAGGCAATAAAAGAAAAAAGCGTGCTGGAACTGCAATTTAAACAGAAAAAATCCTTAATTCAGAAATTGGGTAAACAGGTGGAAGAAAGTTCGGAAAACCTGTTATTAAAATGGACGTCGGAATCGAAACGGATGTTTTTTTAATTTTATCGACAATTATTTATATTAATTGACGTTAAATGTAAAAAAATAAAGATTTTGTATATTTTATTAAGTAAAACAATATTTTTGAGTTTACTTTGTAAAGCGTTATGGCTAGTATTAACCGGCAAATTTTATTTGAAACGCTAAATGTTCTAAATGTTTTTAACTTAAGGGGTAATTAAATGAAACTATCACGTTTATTTTTATCAACAACGGCGGCAATGGTTTTAGCCGCATGCGGAAACTTGAGCGACATCACGGAAGACGGTCAACCGGCCGGTGATACGCCGGAACAGGCAATGGCTAATTTAGTGTGGCCGAAAATTGATAAAGCCCGTTTTAATCATGACGGTTCGCAGTTCGGTTCTTGGCCGAATTGGGATAATGTGCGAATGGTTGAACGCGGCATGAATAAAGATCAAATCGCCAACTTGTTGGGGCGTCCGCATTTTTCCGAAGGATTATACGGCGTTCGCGAATGGGATTATGCCTTTAATTACCGCGAAAACGGCGTACATAAAATTTGTCAGTATAAAGTCTTGTTCGACAAAAATATGAATGCGCAAAGTTTCTTTTGGTATCCGAACGGCTGTAACGGTAATTCGTCATTTAATCTGAGTGCCGATTTCTTGTTTAATTTTGATCAGGAAACGTTAACGGAAGAAGGCAAAAAAGTGGTGGACAATGTAGCCGAACAATTGAAATCCTCCAAGGCGAAAGAGATTTTCGTTGCCGGTTATACCGACCGTTTAGGCGCTAAAGCTTATAATCTGAATTTATCGCAACGCCGCGCGGAACGTGTTAAAAACCGTTTAATTGAGCAAGGCGTGACGGCGCAGATTGATGCGAAAGGTTATGGTGAGGCGAATCAGGTTAAAGCTTGTAAGGATGAACGCGGACAAGCGTTAAAAGATTGTTTGCATCCGAATCGTCGCGTTGAAATTAAATCTTCAGGTACGGTGTTGAAACAGGCGGTCGGCGGCCAAATGAACGGCGGTTTAACGGGACCTACACCGCTTTATAACAAATAGTTTAATCATTAAATTAAGTCTGCATTTTATAATCGGTCAAACCGAATTGTAAAATGCAGATTTTTTTATTTTTGTCTCTTAAATAGGAATAATTCCCATTTATAATTATAAGTTATAAAATTTGCGATATTTATGTAAAAAAGTTGTTATATCTTGACTTAAATCAACGTATTTTCTTATTAAAAGCGTAGCATACGCTTCTATTAACCACGTCTTTTATGCGTGAATAGGAGTGATATATATGCAACGACATGACGGATTCGTATCTGCGTTAAATTCGGTATCCCGCCGGGATTTTATGAAATTATGTACCGCACTTGCGGCAACAATGGGGTTAAGTTCAAAAGCGAGTGCCGAAATGACTAATGCACTCACAAATCCGCAACGTCCGCCGGTCATTTGGATTGGCGCACAAGAATGTACCGGCTGTACCGAATCACTTCTCCGCGCCACCCATCCGACTATCGAAAATCTTGTTCTTGACCTTATTTCACTGGAATACCATGAAGTGCTGTCCGCTGCATTCGGAGAGCAGGCGGAAGAAAATAAACACCGTGCCTTAGAACAATATAAAGGGAAATATATTCTGGTTGTGGACGGTTCCATTCCGGTCAAAGACGGCGGCATTTATTGTATGGTTGCCGGCAAACCTATTATTGAACATATTAAAGACGCAGCGAAACATGCTGCTGCGGTGATTGCTATCGGGTCCTGTTCCGCTTGGGGCGGTGTGCCTTCAAGTGGTGGTAATCCGACGGGCGCGACTAGTTTATCCGGTGTATTACCGGGTGTTCCGGTGATTAATATTCCGGGCTGTCCGCCGAATCCGCACAATTTTCTGGCTACCGTGGCATATATCATGACTTATAAAAAATTGCCTGAAACGGATAAATTAAATCGCCCGCTATTTGCCTACGATCGTCTTATTCATGAAAACTGTTATCGCAGACCACATTTTGATGCGGGCCGTTTTGCCAAAGAATACGGTGATTACGGACATCGTCACGGTTGGTGTTTATATCACCTTGGTTGTAAAGGTCCTGAAACCTATGGTAACTGTTCAAGCCTGGATTTCTGCGATGTCGGGGGAAATAACTGGCCGGTAGGGATCGGTCACCCTTGTTACGGTTGTAATGAAAAAGGTGTCGGTTTTACCAAGGGTATTTTTGAATTATCTTCAGTAGAAAATCCAACGCCTAGAGTGAATAAACCGGATGTTGGTAACCAAGAGGGTAATGTCGCTTCAATGACGGCAGTGGCCTTATTAGGTGGTGCCGCGGCCATTTTGGCGGGGGTAAGCGTGGTGACGTTAAAAGAATTAAGTAATCAACGTAAAGCTCGCGAGCTTGAAGAAGAACGAAAAAACGCTAATCATGAATAAAAACCAAGCGGGTGAAAAAAATGAATAGACGTAAATTTATTAAAAACAGCTTGCTTGGCGGAATAGGCGCCACTATTCCGGTTGTTAATTTGCAGGCGGCTGAAGCTCCGGAAAGCAAGGTTATTCCCAATGCATTGGGGATGCTTTACGATGCTACGCTTTGTGTCGGTTGCCAGGCTTGTGTGGCGGAATGTCAAAATATTAACGGTACGGCCGTCAATCCTGACGGCGAACAGCAGTGGTCGAACAATGACAAATTATCGCCGTTTACCCGCAATATAATCCAGATTTGGTCCGATGGAGACGGTTCGCAGAAAGATAAAAAGGAAAACGGTTATTCCTATATTAAAAAGCAATGTATGCATTGTGTGGAACCGAACTGTGTCAGTGTCTGTCCGGTTCAGGCGTTAACTAAAAATCCGGTTACCGGTATCGTCCAATACGATCCCGACATTTGTACCGGTTGTCGTTACTGCATGGTAGCTTGTCCGTTTACCGTGCCACAATACGATTACAACAATCCGTTGGGACAGATCAGCAAATGTGAATTATGCAACCAAAAAGGTGTGGAACGTATTGATCAGGGAAAATTGCCGGGTTGTTGTCATGTTTGTCCGACCGGTGCGGTGATTTTCGGTTCTCGTGAGGATTTACTGGCGGAAGCTAAACGACGTCTTTCTTTAAAAGTCGGAGAAAAATACGGCTATCCGCGTCAGCATATTCATAGCCAGGATAAAAACACCACAACGGTAGCGGAATATGTTCAGCATGTATATGGTGAATTTGAGGGCGGCGGCACACAGGTTTTAGTGATCAGCGGCGTTCCGCAGGAAAATTTAGGACTGCCTGCATTGGATAACGAAGCGACGGGCGCCCGTGCCGCACATTTACAACATACCCTTTATCGAGGCATGGTATTGCCGTTAGCGGCATTAGCCGGATTGACCTTCATCACTTATCGCAATATGAAAGGTGATCACGAAGAACAACATAAGGAGAACCGCCATGAATAACGTTCGTCCTGTCGGTGGGAAATTGATTACGGCATCGATTCTCTTTTTTGCCCCGTTGGCATTGATTTGTTTAATACTTATTGTGAAACGGATGTTCCTCGGTATCGGTTCGGTAACGGCATTAAACGGCGGTTATCCTTGGGGGTTGTGGATTGCCTTCGATTTACTCGTGGGGACAGGCTTTGCCTGCGGCGGCTGGGCGTTAGCCTGGGCGGTGTATATTTTTAATAAAGGAAAATATCACGCACTTGTTCGTCCCGCATTGCTCGCCAGCTTGTTCGGTTATAGTCTGGGCGGTTTATCCATTACTATTGATATGGGGCGCTACTGGCATTTGCCGTATTTTTACCTGCCGGGGCAATTCAATACTAATTCTGTTTTATTCGAAACCGCCGTTTGTATGACGATCTATATTTTGGTGGTAACGTTGGAATTCGCCCCCGTATGGTTAGGTTTCTTCGGGTTTAAAAAATTATTCAACAAATTGAATAAAATCATGTTTTTCGTGATTGCTCTGGGTGCGCTGTTACCGATGATGCACCAATCGTCCATGGGCTCATTGATGATTGTTGCCGGTCATAAAGTTCATCCTGCTTGGCAAAGTTATGAAATGCTACCGGTATTTTCCTTGCTGACGGCATTCATCATGGGATTTTCTATTGTGATTTTTGAAGGTTCGCTGGTGCGTGCGGGGTTAGCAGGTAAAACACCGGATGAACGCCACCTGTTCACCAAGTTAACGCGCGTAAGTGCGGTCTTAATTGCGGTATTTTTACTCTGCCGTTTCGGTGAACTGATTTATCACCAAAAATTGAATTATGTTATCGGATTATTTAAATTCGAAGCCTGGATGTTCTGGGCGGAAGTCTGGTTAATGACCTTGCCGTTACTGACCCTGTTCCTCGGGGAAAAACGTTCCGACGGACGCTGGTTATTTATCTCTGCCTTAAGTATGTTGCTGGGCGCCGCTTTATGGCGTATGGATTATTCCTTAATCATGTACGATCCGGGTAACGGTTATAAATATTTCCCGTCCGCACAGGAATTGTTAATTTCAATCGGTTTCGTGTCTATTGAAATCTGTGCATATATTTTAATTATTCGATTATTCCCGGTTCTTCCGGTGTTAAAAGAAGCACAAAAAGAAAAATCGGAACAAGCTATCGCACAAAAAATCGCACGCAGCGAACAATTAAGCCGCTAATAAGAGAACATAAAAATGAGTGAGAAAAAACGTATTACTATTGACCCTATTACCCGAATCGAAGGGCATTTACGCATTGATTGCGAAATTGAAAACGGTGTTGTGACCAATGCCTGGTCAACAGGAACCATGTGGCGCGGGATGGAAAATATCGTAAAAGGCGCGGATCCTCGCGATGCCTGGATGATCATGCAACGAATCTGCGGCGTTTGCACCACGGTCCATGCCATTTTAAGCGTGCGGGCGGTAGAAGACGCTATCGGCGCCAAGGTTCCGGTGAACGCACAATATATCCGCAACATGATTCTGGCGGCGCACAGCATTCACGACCATATCGTGCATTTTTATCAGCTTTCCGCAATGGACTGGGTGGACATTACCTCCGCGCTTAAAGCGGATCCGGCCAAAGCCTATGAAATATTGAAAGGCATATCAACCTGGTCGTTAAACAGTGAAAACGAATTCCGTAACGTACAGCAAAAAATCCAAAAACTGGTAGACAGCGGGCAATTAGGCATTTTTGCTAACGGTTATTTCGGTCATCCGGCAATGAAACTGCCGCCGGAAATCAATCTGATTGCCGTTGCGCATTATTTGCAGGCATTGGAATGTCAGCGCGATGCAAACCGGGTAGTGGCTTTATTAGGCGGTAAAACGCCGCATATCCAAAATCTGGCGATTGGCGGGGTAGCCAACCCGATTAATCTGGATTCTGCTGCGGTATTGAATATGGAACGTTTAATGTATGTGAAATCCTGCATTGATCGCCTCAGCGATTTTATCAACCAAGTGTATAAAGTGGACACCGCGGTGATTGCCGCTTACTATCCTGAATGGCTGAATTACGGCGAAACTTCTCGTAATTATTTAGCCGTGCCGGAATTCCCGATTGACGCCGACAATTCTAAATTCCTGCTCAACGGCGGTTATATCGAAGACGGTGATATGAGCACCTTCCGGCGCATTGACGAACAAAAAAGCGATTTCGTGGTAAAAGGCATCAAAGAAAGCGGCAAACACGCCTGGTATGAAGACGACGAGCCGCTCGAACCTTGGGAAGGTTTGACCCGTCCGAAGTACACCGGTTGGGATGAAAACGGCAAATATTCCTGGGTGAAAGCGCCGTCGTTCTACGATAAAGTGGTGGAAGTGGGGCCGTTGGCCTATTTGCTGACTAACCTGGCGGCGAAAAACGAATTAACCACCGCGCATTTCAGCCAGTTAAAAGGGTTGTACGACACCGTAACCGGCAATAATTTAAGCGTGGAACAGCTGCATTCAACGTTGGGACGCATTATCGGTCGTACCGTACATTGCGCCGTGTTAAACGATATTTTGGTTCAACAATGGCAATTGCTGATTGATAACATCGGCAAAGGCGACACTGTGGCCTATTTAAAATGTGCCATTCCGGAAAGCGGCGAATTTAAAGGCGTAGGTTTCGGTGAAGTGCCGCGCGGTATGCTGTCGCACTGGGTGGTAATTAAAGACGGCAAAATCGAAAATTACCAGGCGGTCGTTCCGTCCACCTGGAATTCAGGCCCGCGCAATCACAATGACGAGCCGGGACCTTACGAACAATCGCTCATCGGCACGCCGGTTGCGGATCCGTCCAAACCGTTGGAAGTGGTGCGCACCATTCATTCCTTCGACCCTTGCATGTCTTGCGCCGTGCATGTGGTGAACACGGAAAACGGCGAAACCACAGAAGTGAAGGTGCTGTAGTGAAACCGTTGATTCTGGGCATCGGCAATATTCTGCTGTCCGATGAAGGCGTCGGTGTGCGAGCGGTTCAGGCGTTGGAAAAACGCGCGGAAATTTCACCGCACTTTTCCGCCCGATACGATATTGTAGACGGCGGCACCTGCGGCATGGAATTGCTGGATACTCTGGCGAATCGCGATTATGTCGTCGTCATCGACGCCGTACTGGCGGGGAAAAAGCCGGGCGAAATTGTGGTGCTGAAAGATGAACAGGTTCCCGTCTTCTTTTCACGAAAAATATCGCCGCATCAGCTGGGGCTGTGCGATGTGCTGTCCGCCTTAAAGCTCACGGACGAATATCCGAAAAATCTTTGCTTAATCGGCATTCAACCGGATTCTCTGGAACCGAACATCGGTCTCACCGAAACCGTGGAACACGCCATGCCGGCCGTTTTTGTTCGACTTAACCGCATTTTAACCGAATACGGCTTGCCGACGTTGGATCATTAAAACTCACTATGTATCAACACGAAAAAACATCGCAAAATTTGACCGCACTTTCCGGCGCAGCCGGGTTCCGGGAGAATCCTGCCGCGCTTTTCCAAAGGGAAATGGAACGTGCGCGCCCGAATATGAATTCGCTTCCGTTCTTCCGCGAAGAAATCCCATGTTATTGCCCGCCTTTTGTTTTGCTGGATAACCAATGGATTGGCACGGCGCTTACGCCGTGGATGCTCAGTTTAGTCATTCTGCCCGGCCCGAACCAAGAGTGGGAATCGAGAAGTGTAGGGGACAAACTCGGCGTAGCATTGCCGTACAAAACGCTGATGTTTACCGTCAGCCAATTGCAACAAATCCCTTATTATCTCAGCCATTCGCTGGCTTCGCCGTTAGATCGGAATTTGACGGCGCAACAGGCTGTTCAACTTGCCGACGATTGCCTGAAAATGGCGTTATCTTTCCCGCTGAACCGAACGCCGCCTGATTTAAATCGTCGAAATATTTTGCGGGCGATGATAAAATGACGCCGTTACAATTGAGGATGAATTTATGTGTTTAGGTGTACCGGGGCAAATCGTCGCCATCGGAGACGACGCTTTCCAGCTTGCCACCGTTGATGTGTGCGGCGTTAAGCGTGATGTCAATATCTCGCTTATCTGCGACGAAAGCCCGCAACAACTGCTCGGCAAATGGGTGCTGGTTCATGTGGGATTTGCCATGAGCGTTATTGACGAAGACGAGGCAAAACAAACTCAGGAAGCGTTAATCGCCATGAGCCAATTAGAGCATGAAGTCGGCGATTTCCTGGGATTAAATCAAAAATAGCATTACCAAGTGCGGTCAAAAATCCGATTGATTTTTACCGCACTTTTTTATTTAATTGAACCAGATTAATTCAAATCTTAATTTTCTAGCTAAAACAAAGCTAATTTGGCTGTTAAGCCGTTTTTTATAACCGTACTGGAACCAAAAAAATGAAACAATTTGCTATTCCCCAAGTTCGTCAGACGGACGAACTTGGTAAAACACGCATAACTGGAAAACCGGATTCAATCTATTACGCTCACTCTGGTTTAGCGATTGATCATGCTGATTGGCAAACCTTAAGCGACCATCTTTCCCAAGTCGGCGAGATGGCGGCGGGGTTTGCCGGTTTTTTTGGTGCGGGGGAAACCGCCCGATATACCGGGCAGCTGCACGATATTTGAGTAAATGCTTATCTAAATTCTCTCGTGCTTTTTGAAAAATTGTTCAAACTAAATTTTTACATATTATCTTTAGAAAAATAATTTGAAAAATCTCTCATTAAGCACTATTATTGCACTGATTTTATTAAAAAAACGGATAACGCTATGCTTCAGTACCAACTCACCCCTCACCAATCCCAATACTACGCCTGGCTGCTCACCCGTCAGGCACAAAGTGGCAGCATGGATTCGCTGGCAAGCACTTTGGTTGATTCGCAAGTGGATTTGAATCCGCATCAGGTCGATGCTGCCTTGTTTGCCTGTCAGAATCCTTTATCGAAGGGTGTGATTTTGGCGGATGAAGTCGGTTTGGGTAAAACCATTGAGGCAGGCTTGGTGATTTTGCAGCGCTGGGCGGAACGCAAGCGCCATATTCTGATTATCACCCCTGCCAATCTGCGCAAACAGTGGCATCAAGAATTGCAGGAAAAATTTGGTTTGCAAGGTATGATTTTGGAAGCCAAAAGCTATAACGCCGCCAAAAAAGAAGGCAGCAACCCTTTTCGCCAAAATATGCCGATTATCTGTTCCTACCAATTTGCCAAAGCCAAGGCGGAAGACATCAAGGCAATCGGCTGGGACTTGGTGGTGATGGACGAAGCGCATCGCCTGCGCAACGTCTATAAAAAAGGCAATGTCATCGGCAAAGCCTTGCAAGAAGCGTTGGCAGATGTTTCCAGTAAAGTCCTTCTCACAGCCACACCGTTGCAAAATTCCCTGCTTGAGCTTTACGGCCTGGTCAGCATGATAGACGAGCGTATTTTCGGCGATTTGGAGAGCTTCCGCAGCCAATTCGGCACCAGAGCCACCGAGCAAACCTTATTGCACTTGCGCCAGCGCTTAAATCCCGTGTGCAAACGTACCTTGCGCCGGCAGGTTCAGGCCTACGTTCCTTATACCCAACGCCTTGCCATTGTGCAAAGATTCACGCCATCCGATCAGGAGCAAGCCTTTTCTTCACTGGTTGCCGACTATCTGCGTCGCCCAAATCTGCAAGCCATGCCCGAAGGTCAGCGGCAGCTGATTTCCTTGGTATTGTGGAAATTGCTTGCTTCCAGCAGCCGCGCCATTGCAGGCGCCTTGGATACCATGAGCAAGCGCTTGCAAGGCATGTTGGACAAATCTAAGCCACAAGATTTGGTGGAAATCCTCGATGAAGACTATGAAAGCCTAGATGAAACCGCCGAAGAATGGGAAGAAGAAACCGAAACCAGTATTCTGACGGCAGACCAATACCAAGCCATTGCCGATGAAATCGAAGAACTCAAACACTTCAAACACCTCGCCGAAAATATCCGCGAAGACGCCAAAAGCTGTGCCTTATTAACCGCACTTGAGCATGCCTTTGCCGAACTTTCCCGCTTGGGTGCTGCACAAAAAGCCATCATCTTTACCGAATCCAAACGCACGCAAGATTATCTGCTGCAATGCCTGTCTGAAACGCCTTACGCAGGCGAAAACGGCGAAGGCATCGTTTTGTTCAACGGCACCAACAGCGATGAAAAAGCGCAAAAAATCTATAAAAACTGGCTCAAACGCCACGAGGGTAGCGACAAAATCACCGGCTCCAAAACCGCCGACACCCGCGCCGCGCTGGTGGAATATTTCAAAGAGCAAGGCACGATTATGATCGCTACCGAAGCGGGCGCGGAAGGCATCAACCTGCAATTTTGCTCGCTGATCATCAACTACGATTTGCCGTGGAATCCGCAGCGTATCGAACAGCGCATCGGCCGCTGCCACCGCTACGGGCAAAAGCACGATGTGGTGGTGGTTAATTTTGTCGATGAAAGCAACGAAGCCGACGCCCGCGTGTACGAACTCTTGGAGCAAAAATTCCAACTCTTTAACGGTGTATTCGGCGCCAGCGACGAAGTATTGGGTGCCATCGGCTCAGGCGTGGACATCGAGCGGCGCATTGCCGATATTTACCGGCATTGCAGGCAGCCTGAAGACATCAAAGCCGCCTTCAGCGAACTGCAACGCGAACTGTCGGATGAAATCAACCAAAACATGGTTAGAGCACGCCAAACCCTGCTGGAAAACTTCGACGAAGAAGTACGCGACAAACTGCGCATCCGCGATCAAGAAAGCCGTGATGCACTCAAAAAATACGAACGCATCCTGCTGGATTTAACCCAAAGCGAATTGGCAGAACACGCCGATTTTGATGCAGAAGGGTTTACGCTCAACAGCCTGCCTGAAAACCTTTCAGGCAGCCTCAACACCGTTGCATTGGGGCGTTACGAGCTGCCGCGCAAAAGCGGCGAAGCCCATCTCTACCGCATCAACCACCCCTTGGCGCAAGCCATCATCACCCAAGCCAAAAACCGCGCCTGCCCGAGCGTGCGCCTGCAATTTGACTATCAGGCACACGGCAGCCGCATCAGCACGCTGGAAGCCTATCGCGGTCAAAGCGGGCAGCTTGCCGCCAAACTCATCAGCATCAGCGCATTGAAAGACACCGAACAGCATCTGCTGATTGCCGCCGTTACCGACAGCGGCGAAGCCTTGGCAGCCGACGACCCCGAAAAACTCTTGAAACTGCCCGCCCGTGTGCTTGGTGAAAGCGCACAAACAAGCATTCAGACGGCCTTATCCGCCGATATCGACCGCCGCCGCCAACAACTGCAAAACGACGCAACAAACCGCAATCTGGGCTACTTTGAGCAGGAAGTGCAAAAACTCGACGACTGGATGGATGACCTCAAACACGGCTTGGAACAAGACATCAAAGAAACCGACCGCGAAATCAAAGAAGCCCGCCGCACAGCCGCCACTGCCGCCACGCTGGAAGAAAAGCTCGCTTGGCAGAAAAAACAGCGCGAGCTGGAAAACAAACGCAGCAAACAGCGCCGCGAACTGTTTGACAAACAAGATGAAATTGAAAACCAACGCAACCGATTGATTGAAGATCTGGAAGAGCAGTTAAAGCAGCAGGTTGCTGAAGAGGAATTGTTTTTTATTGAGTGGGAGATGGTGTGATGAAGAAGAAAACGCATAGCCTTTCAGTTTTTTTATTAAAAGAGTCTATAACACAGGAAGATCAGATTATTCAGGGCATAGGCAATTTAAAGAAAACTGTCTTGAAATTAGATGATGAACAAGAGTTAGCTTTGTATTCCAAACAGAATCTTGCGCATCCACCATCATGGGTAAATATATTTACGCCTCATACGCATGATGATTTAAGCCATTTATCAAATTCCGGTTGCGCGGCAGTTCTCTTAATGAAAAGAAGTAATAGATATTTTGCTCTCACATTTGGATATGGTCGCCATCTTCTTAATCCAGATTGCTTTGAAGAAAATTTTGGACTACGAGTGGTTGTGAATGCAGTAGATCCGGAAAAGCTAAGAAGTGTTGATGTTCATACGTTGGAATCTATACCGGTTCATAAGAGAAACCAGGCTAGCACTTCCACAAGTTTCGCTGATTTTGGTTTGGATGTTGAGCAAGATTTAATGTATGCAGCAACAGGATCTCCAAAAGATAAAGAGTTTTGCAAAACCCTTTCTGGAAAAGATGCGCTTAAAGTTTCTTTGCCATTTGAGTTGAAAGATCTTCCTGTGCTTTTAGATAAAGCGATAAATTTGTTTGATTCTGAATCTTACAAGCAAAGCTTTCCTTGGATAGATAGATTGTCGGAAGTTAGAAATGCATCTATTAAAAATGAATTAGACACAAAGCTGATTGAGAAAATTACTAAAAATGACTTTTCAAAAACATGGCTTTCTATTCCTGAAGTTATTAACTGGGAAAATGTTTCAGGTTTTAGATACCAAAAAGCCAAAAGGGGAGAACTCCATGATGATATAAGTTGGGAAGGTTATTTGGTTTATGTGAGAGAGAATAGCGAAGAACTCTCTATCAAAAAAATGAGAGAGCAGTATATTTATTGCATTAATGCTGCAAATGACCAGCCAGCATATTCATGGAAAATTTATCAATGTATTTATTGTGAACTTGAACTTAATGAAGAGATGTACTCTTTAACAAATGGGAAGTGGTATAAAATTGATGGTGATTTTTTGGAAAACTTAGATGAGGGTATTCGAAATATCCCCGCATCAGAAATATCTTTGCCTGAGTATTCTGAAAAATCCGAAGATAAATATAATGAAAAAGTTGTAAATAGTGATGGCAATAGATTTGTATTAATGGATAAGAAAAACATATCTTATGGAGGGGGAAGTAGTAGGATCGAGCTTTGCGATATTTATACAAACGATAAAAAACTTATTCATGTTAAAAGATATGGCGGCTCAAGCGTATTAAGTCATTTGTTCTCTCAAGGCTTAGTTTCTACTCAACTGATTCTGTCGGATGGAAATTTCCGCACATTGGTTAATAAGAAATTACCGAAAACGCATAAATTACCCGCTAAAAATGAAAAACCAAAAGCAAATGAATTTGAAGTGGTATATGTGATTGCAAGTAATGATACGAAAACGACAGCGTTGGATTTGCCACTATTTAGTAAAATAAATTTGAGAAGTTGCTATAACCGACTTCAATTAATGGGCGTGTCTGTTAGTATTTGTATCGTGCCTGTGGTAATTAATGATTTAAAAGCGGATGTATCGTAATGAAAAACCAAAAACTAGAACTCACTTGGATAGGCAAGGACAAACGCCCTAAGCTTGAGGCGCGGATTTTGTTGGAGGATGCGGCGAAGTCGTATCATGCGCCAACCCGTTCGGAGCAGGCGATTTTTGATAATCGGTTGATTTTTGGCGATAACCTGCTGGCGCTCAAGGCGTTGGAGCAGGAGTTTGCGGGCAAGGTGAAGTGTGTGTTTATCGATCCGCCGTATAACACCGGCAGTGCGTTTGCCCATTATGATGACGGGCTGGAACATTCGATTTGGCTGGGATTGATGCGCGACCGTTTGGAGATTATCAAGCGCTTGCTGGCAGATGACGGTTCGCTATGGATTACCATTGATGACAATGAAGCGCATTATTTAAAAGTGTTGTGTGATGAGGTGTTTGGAAGGGGGAATTTTGTTGTAAATGCTATTTGGATTAAGAAATCTGCACCTCAAAATGATGCAAAATGGATTAGTGATACTCATGACCATGTTCTTGTGTATGCGAAAAATAAAGATATATGGAGAGTAAATAAATTAAGTCGAACTGAAAAACAAAATAGTATCTATAAAAACTCTGATAATTTTGATGGAGTGACTGAAAGTGGGGAATGGTATGGTCGTGGACCTTGGTATGCGGACAATATTACAGTAAAAACTGTATCTCAAACTGGGATGTATGAAATTGTAACTCCGGGAGGAAGAAAAGTATTCCCGCCTGATGGTCGTGCGTGGGCGTATTCAAAAGAGAGATTTATTGAACTAATTAAAGATAATAGAATTTGGTTTGGCAAAGATGGAAAAAATAAACCAACAGTTAAACGATTTTTATCAGAAGTCGGAGATAAAGGCGTTGTTCCTAAATCTGTCTGGGATTATACCGAAGTTGGTGAAAATAGAAATGCTCGACAAGAAGTTCTGAAGTTTAATTCAACAGATCCATTTTCTACACCTAAACCAGAACGTTTTATTGAGAGGGTATTAACCATCGCCACCAACCCCGGCGACCTAGTCCTAGACTCTTTCGCTGGTTCCGGCACCACCGGCGCGGTTGCCCATAAAATGGGGCGGCGCTGGATTATGGTGGAGCTGGGTGAGCATTGTCATACCCATATTATTCCGCGTCTGCAAAAGGTGATTGACGGCACGGATCAGGGCGGGATTTCCAAGGCAGTGAACTGGCAGGGCGGCGGCGGTTTCCGTTATTACCGTTTGGCGCCAACCTTGATTGTGAACGATGCGTGGGGCAATCCGATTATCAACCCCGACTATAACCCCGAAATGCTGGCCGAAGCGCTTGCCAAGCTGGAAGGCTTTACTTACAGGCCGTCTGAAACCTTGTGGTGGCAGCATGGCTTTTCCAGCGAGCGCGATTTTATTTATGTAACGACGCAAACCTTGTCTGCCGAGCAGTTGCAGGCACTGTCGGACGAGGTGGGCGAAAATCAAAGCCTGCTGGTGTGCTGTGCCGCTTGGCGCGGTATCACGGCGGCACAGGCGGCGGAGCGTTTCGCTAATCTTTCTTTGAAAAAAATCCCCAAAATGGTGCTGGCACGCTGCGAATGGGGGCATGACGATTACAGTTTGAATGTTGCCAACCTTCCGATGGCGGAGCCTGAACCGATGCCGTCTGAAAAACCATCTGCCACCAAAACAAAGACTGCGAAGGGTAAAAGTGCGGTCGAAAATCAGAAAGATTTTTTTGAGGGGGAAGCGGGCGATGAGTAAAACGGCAAAAAAACGGGATGTTTCCATCACCCGTTCATCGGCAGCGGAATATCTGACCTTTGTGGCAGCGAATAAGGAAGGCGGTGTGCAGGCGGTGTATGCCGATGAGAATGTCTGGCTGACGCAGAAAATGATGGGGGTTTTGTATGATGTGGCTTCGCACACGATCACCTATCATCTGCAGAAAATATTTACAGACAGTGAGTTACAGGAAAATTCAGTTACTCGAAATTTTCGAGTAACTGCCGCCGACGGTAAGAACTACCGCACCAAGCACTATAATTTGTCTGCCATTATCGCCGTGGGCTATAAGGTCAATTCCGAGCGGGCGGTGCAGTTTCGCAAATGGGCAACCGAAATTGTGGAAAGTTTTACCATCAAAGCTTATGTGATGGATGACGAGCGTTTGAAAAGCGGCGGTTCGGTATTTACCCAAGAATATTTTGAAGAGCAGTTGCAGCGGGTGCGGGAAATCCGCCTGTCCGAACGCAAGTTTTATCAGAAAATCACCGATATTTATGCCACGGCGGTGGATTATGACATAACGGCGCAAGCCACCAAGCGCTTTTTTGCCACGGTACAAAACAAGTTGTATTGGGCGATTCACGGGCAGACGGCGGCAGAGGTCGTTTATCACCGAGCCGATGCCGAAAAGCCGCATATGGGCTTGCAGTCTTGGAAAGACGCGCCGCATGGCAAGATTCAGAAATTTGATGTGGCGGTTGCCAAAAACTATCTGGATGAAAATGAAATGGTGCAGCTTTCTCGCTTGGTCAACGCCTATTTGGATATTGCCGAAGATATGGCGATGCGCCACATTCCGATGACCATGCAGGATTGGGAGGTGCGCTTGAACCGCTTTATTGAGGCCGCCGACCGCGAAGTGTTGCAGGATGCGGGAAAAGTGACGGCGGAAATTGCTAAGGCGCACGCCGAAAGCGAATTTGAAAAATACCGCATTGTGCAAGACCGCTTGTTTGAAAGCGATTTTGACCGCCTGTTAAAACAAACGGATAAGGAAAACGGATCATGACCACAAGAATTCAAAACCATATCAACGGGCGTTTGTCATTGCGCGCGCCGCAGGCGGAAAGTCTGGCGAAACTGAAAAAGGCTTTGGATGTCGCGCCTGAAATGCTGAAACATCAGCGTGATGTCGCGGCGGTGCTTGAAACGCTGAAAGCCGAATTCCCCACCTTGCAGGAGTTTGAACGCGATTTCCCGTCGCTGTGTTTTGCCTTGGCAACGGGGGTGGGTAAAACCCGTTTGATGGGGGCGTTTATCGCCTATCTGCATTTGGCATATGGCATCAACAATTTCTTTGTGCTGGCGCCGAACCTGACCATCTACAACAAGCTGATCGGCGATTTTTCACCCAATACGCCGAAATATGTGTTCAAGGGTATTGGCGAATTTGCCGTGAACCCGCCGCGCGTGATTACCGGCGATAACTACGAGCAGCAAAGTATCGGCATGGCGGATTTCTTTACCGAGGTGCGGATCAATATTTTCAATATTTCCAAAATCAATTCCGAAGTGCGCGGCGGCAAAGAGCCGCGTATCAAGCGGATGCGCGAAGTGTTGGGCGACAGTTATTTCAATTATCTGGCGAATCTGCCCGATTTGGTGCTGTTGATGGACGAATCGCACCGTTATCGGGCGCAGGCGGGGATGCGGGCAATTAATGAGTTGAATCCGCTTTTGGGGTTGGAGCTGACCGCTACGCCGTTTGTGGAATCTACCAAAGCGCCGATTCCGTTTAAAAACGTGGTGATGGATTACCCTTTGGCGCGGGCGATGGAGGACGGTTTTGTAAAAATGCCGGCGGTGGTTACGCAGCGCAATTTTAATGCGAAAAATTACACGCCCGATGAAATTGAAAAAATCAAACTGGAAGACGGTGTGCGCCTGCATGAAAACACCAAGGTGGAGCTGCAAACCTTTGCGCGGGAAAACGGCGTGGCGGCAGTGAAACCCTTTATGCTGGTGATTGCCCGCGATACCACGCATGCGGCAGGGCTGCTTTCATTGTTGGAATCCGATGCCTTTTACGGCGGGCGTTATGCGGGCAAGGTGATTCAGGTGGATTCCAGCAAGTCGGGCAAAGACGAAGAAGAGATGATTGCGCGGCTGTTGGCGGTGGAAAGCGTGGACGAACCGACCGAAATCGTGATTCACGTTAATATGCTTAAAGAAGGCTGGGACGTAACCAATCTTTATACCATTGTGCCGCTGCGCGCCGCCAATGCGCGCACTTTGATTGAGCAAAGTATCGGGCGCGGCTTGCGTTTGCCTTATGGTAAGCGCACCGGCGTGGAAGTGGTGGATAGGCTCAATATCGTCGCCCATGACCGTTTTCAGGAAATTATTGACGAAGCCAACAAGGGCGATTCGGTACTGCGCTTGCAACAGGTGATTTTGGAGCCTGCCGGGGAGGATGAGCAAAAAGTGAGCGTTACCGTGCCCAGCGGCGCGGAAAGCTGTTTGGGGCTGGCGGATAGGCCGTCTGAAAACGATGTCGCGCACAACGCAGAAGCGTATCAGCCGATATTTACCAGTGCGGCGGAGAAACAAATTGCCCGCAAGGTTATGGAAGTGGTTGCCCGATACGAAGCCCGCCCACAACAAGCGCCGACTTCGCAAGCCTTGTTGCAGGCGGATATTCAGGCAAAAATTACCGAAGAAGTGAAACAGCAGTTGCAGGGTGCGCAGGGCGAATTATTGGCGGACGAGTTGCCCGATGTGGCGGAAATTGTGGCGAAAACCACGCAAGTTTTGGTGGCGCAAACCATTGATATTCCGCGCATCACCGTGATGCCAAGTGGGGAAATTAGCACAGGGTTTCACCCTTTTACTCTGGATGTGAGTAACTTGCATTTGCAGCCGGGTGCGCGCGAGATCCTGATTCACAACCTGCATACCGATGAGCAAAGCAGCCTATCTGCCGAGTTGGGCTTGGTGGAAAAACGCCTCGAAGACTATATCGTGCACGCGCTGATCGATTTTGACGATATCGATTACTTCACCCAATCTAATCTTTTGTATGACCTGGCCGGGCAGATGGTGCGGCATTTGCGCAGTTATCTTTCCGAAGCCGAAGTGCTGGATGTGTTGGATAAAAACCGCCGCCTGATTGCGCGGGAAATTCATGCGCAGATGATGGCGCATTTCTGGGAAAAAGCCACGCATTATGAAGCGCATGTAAGCCGTGGCTTTACCGCGCTCAAACCCTGCCATTACACCGCTTCGGCAAACGAGCCGGTGCATTCGGTACGCGATACGGTTACGGATAAAAGCCGCATCAAGCAAATGCTGTTTGGCGGGTTTAAAAAGTGCCTGTATCCGCTGCAAAAATTCGATTCCGATACCGAACGCCGCTTTGCCGTGATTCTGGAGCGCGATGCACAAAAATGGTTCAAACCGGCCAAAGGGCAGTTTCAGATTTATTACAAACAAGGCGCTGATCAAAAAGAATATATTCCCGATTTCGTAGTGGAAGGCGATGATTTTATCCTGATGGCAGAAACTAAATCCCGTGCCGATATGCAAAGCCCTGAAGTGCTGGCCAAAGCCGAAGCGGCAGCGGCTTGGTGCAAACAGGCAGCGGACTATGCCACGCAGCACGGCGGCAAACCGTGGAAATATCTGCTGATTGCCCACGATGAAGTGGATGAAGCAAAAAGACTGGAGGGTTTTTTAAGATTTGAGAAAAAGGCCGTCTGAAAAACGGTTGTTGTGTCGCGCGCCGGTAGGCGTGCGTGTGTTGAAACTAAAGTTAATAGGTTATTAGTAATCAAAAAATCAGCCGCTTTCGGCGGCTGTGTGTAATGAAACGGATGGATAAACATGACTAATTTTATTGCACATGTTCGCAAGGACACTAAAGAAAACTGGCATATTCATGCTTTGCAGAAACACCTGAAAAAGGTAGCGGAGCTGGCTGTAAGATTTGCCGGCAGGCACGGTTCGTTGTTTGCAGAGTATGCGGGTCTGTTACATGATTTAGGGAAATTTCAACAGGCTTTTCAGGAATATATTTGTAAAGCATCAGGGTTTGAAAAAGTGAATGCGCATTTGGAAGACGTTGAAAGCGGCAGACCTAATAAAATTCCACATTCTACGGCAGGCGCAAAATATGCAGTGAATCAGCTTGACCCTTTGTTGGGGCATTTGTTGGCTTACTTAATTGCAGGCCATCATGCCGGGCTTGCAGATTGGCATGATAAAGGCAGTTTAAAAGATAGGCTGCAAAAAGCCGACAATGAGTTGGCTTCGGCTCTTGCTGGTGTGCAGCAAGCCCAACTTTCGACGGATTTTTTACAGATTGATGAAAATGGATTGATTGAACAGTGGAGTACATTATTTGCCAATAATGAAAATATTGCTGAAGAGCTTCATATTTGGATGCGCTTTTTATTCTCTTGTTTGGTGGATGCCGACTTTTTAGACACTGAAGCCTTTATGTGCGGTTTTGCCCATGCCGATGAAGCCAAAAAAGCAGGAGTGAGAGCTAACTTTCCTAGCTTACAAGAGTTGAACCAACGGTATGAAAACCATATGCAGGATTTGGCAACAAAGGCAGATAAAAATACACCGCTTAATCAAGAACGCCAAATCATATTAAAACAATGCCTTGATGCCGCCGAGCTGGATAAATCGCTATTTAGCCTAACCGTGCCGACAGGCGGTGGTAAAACGTTGGCCAGTCTTGGCTTTGCTTTAAAGCACGCACTTAAATTTAACAAGAAACGCATTATTTACACCATTCCTTTTACCAGTATCATCGAACAAAATGCCACGGTTTTCCGCAACGTTCTCGGCACGGATGTTGTGCTGGAACACCATAGCAATTTGGAAGTAAGTGAAGACAAAGAAACTGCTAAAAACCGTTTGGCTGCCGAAAACTGGGATGCTCCGCTGATTGTAACGACTAACGTCCAATTTTTTGAAAGTCTGTTTGCCGCCCGTACCAGTCGCTGCCGCAAAATCCATAATATTGCCGATAGCGTGGTAATTTTGGACGAATCTCAGCAAATCCCCCGTGATTTTCAAAAGCCGATTACCGATATGATGCGTGTATTAGCAAAAGATTATGGTGTAACTTTCGTGTTGTGTACCGCCACTCAGCCTGAATTGGGTAAGGAAGTGGATGCTTTTGGACGCATAGATATGGTGGGTTTGAATGATGTTTATGAGATTATTCATAATAAAACCGAACTGGCCAAAAAATTGCAAAGGGTTCAGGTTTATCTGCCCAACGCAGAGGCACCAAAGCAGACATGGCAACAAGTTGCGGATGAAATCGCCCAACATGCGTGTGTTTTGGCAGTAGTGAATACCAGAAGGCACGCACGTTTATTATTTGAAGCACTGCCTGCAGATGGTATCAAGCTCCATCTTTCTGCCAATATGTGTGCCGCTCATCGTGCCGAAGTGATTGCTCTGATACGGCGTTATTTATATGAGTATCATCAAGGCCGTCTGAAACGGCCGTTATGGGTGGTGAGTACCCAATTGATTGAAGCGGGTGTGGACGTGGATTTTCCTGTGGTATATCGCGCGATGGCAGGGCTGGACAGCATTATTCAGACGGCAGGGCGATGTAATCGGGAAGGTAAATTGCCGGATCTTGGTAAAGTAGTGGTGTTTCGGGCTGAACAAGGTGCGCCCAGTGGCAGTTTAAAGCAAGGTCAGGATATTACCGAAGAGATGTTGGCGGCGGGATGGTTAAACGATCCACTATTGCCCGAAACCTTTAGTGAATATTTTCGCCGTTTTAGAGCTAAGGGAGAGGTGGACAAATATAAGGTTACCCATGATCTAACGATGGAATCATCAAAAGAAAATCCGTTGGCAATAAAATTCCGCACCGCTGCTGAGAAGTTCCGGTTGATTGATAACAAAGGCGTTGCTTTGGTTGTGCCTTTTATACCGTTGGTTTGGCAACAAGAGGAATCGCCAAAAATTGTTCAATCCACACAGTTGGAAGGTTTTTTTGAACAGCATTTGGCGGATGTGGCGATTGATGATTGGCAAAAAACATTAGATGATCTGCGTTACCCAAACCCACAAAATCAAGATGCTTTTCAACCAGAACGCTCATCTTTGCCAGAACCGTTTGAAACGTGGTTTGCTTATCTGCAAAGCGATCCATTAAAACACAAATGGGTATATCGCAAACTGCAACGCTACACCATTACTGTTTATGAGCATGAATTGGCTAAGCTGCCCAAAGGTGCGGTTTTTGAACGGGCGGGATTGTTGGTGTTGGATACAGGGTATTATCACCAACTATTTGGTGTGGATGTTGATGATATGGTGCTGCCTCCCGAACAGTCTGTGTTATAAAAATGACTTTAAACATAGAGGTGTTTTATATTTTTAACGGAAAAATTTGGAGAAACCCATGAGTTTTATTTTAGAAATCAGCGGAGAATTAGCCTGCTTTACCAGGCCTGAATTAAAAGTGGAGCGGGTAAGTTATCCCGTGATTACTCCGTCGGCTGCGAGAAATATCTTAATGGCGATATTGTGGAAACCCGCTATTCGCTGGAGGATCTTACGGATAGAAATTCTCAAACCAATTCAGTGGGTGCATTTTCGCCGTAATGAAGTCGGTGTCAAAATGAGCGACCGCAGTCAAGGATTGTATATTGAAGATAATCGTCAGCAGCGGGCATCGATGCTGCTTCGTGACGTAGCTTATCGTATCCATGCCGACTTTGAGATGACTGATGAGGCAGGTGAGGGCGATAACCGTACTAAGTTTGTTGAAATGTTTAAACGCCGGGCAAGTAAAGGGCAATATTTTCATCAACCGTATTTAGGCTGCCGAGAGTTTCCCTGTCATTTCAGATTGCTTGAAAAAGCAGAAGATGGGTTGCCACGTGAAGACATTACGCAGGATTTCGGCTTTATGCTCTACGATATGGATTACAGCCAATCCGACCCGCGGGACTCTAACCGTGCCGAGCCGATGTTTTATCAGTGTAAGGCGGTTAATGGCGTGATTATTGTGCCGCCTGTCGATAGCGAGGAGGTAAGACGATGATTTTACACGCATTGACTCAGTATTATCAGCGCAAAGCCGCTTTTGACGGTGCTGCCCCTGAGGGGTTTGAAAATAAAGAAATTCCTTTTGTGATTGTGATTGATAAACAGGGCAAGTTTATTCAACTTGAAGATACGCGTGAAGTTCAAGGCAAAAAAAAGGTCGGGCGTAAATTTTTAGTACCCAAGGGCTTGGGGCGCAGTGGCGCTAAATCTTATGAAGTGAGCAATATTCTTTGGGATCACTACGGTTATGTGCTGGCTGCAGCTAAAGAAGTGGAGGGGGTCGCTAAAAAAAGTGCGGAAGAAATTGCCGCTGAAACGGAAAAAAACCATATCTTGGCTGTTAATCAGCACCAAAGCTTCGTTGCCAAAGTAGCCGAACTTCAACAAGCACTGCCGGATGATGCCGGTATTTCGGCAGTGGCCGCTTTTTTGGCGAATCGCCAAGAGATTGAAAAAGTGATGCAATCAGAAAACTGGACGGAATGCTTTAAAACTAAAGGGTGTAATTTAAGTTTCCGCTTGGTAGAAGAGACCCGCGATTTGGTCTGTCAATCCAAACTCTTGCAGGCTTATTTGTCTTGTCACAAACAAGAAAGCGCAGCAAGCGAGCAAACAGGTATTTGCTTGGTAACAGGAAAAAAAGCCAATATTGCCCGTTTGCACAATGCCATTAAAGGTGTCAATGCCAAGCCGTCGCCTTTTACCTCGGTGAATTTGGCTGCGTTTGAATCCTATGGCAAGCAACAAGGTTTTATTTTTCCTGTTGGCGAGCAAGCCATGTTTGAGTACACGACTGCCTTAAATATGTTGCTTGATAGCGAAAACCGCTTCCGTATCGGTGATGTTACTGCTGTTTGCTGGGCTGAAAAACCTACGCCTTTAGAAACCAAATTGGTTATTTGCTTGAACGGCCAAAAAGACAATCCGGACGCGCATATTGAAGAAGTCAAAGGACTTTATAAAAGCCTGTATAACGGCAAATATAAAGAACCCAATGCTAAGGATAAATTTTATTTGCTGGGCTTATCGCCAAATTCGGCGCGTATTGTAGTACGTTTTTGGCACGAAACCACCGTTGCCGACTTATCGGAAAATCTTGTCAAGTGGTATGACGATTTACAAATGGTGCGTGGCGAGAAGTCGCTTTACCCTGAATTTATGCCGCTGCCGCGTTTATTGGCTAACTTGGTGCTGGATGGCAAATTAGAAAATCTGCCGTCTGATCTGATTGCGCATATTACCCAAAGCGCACTGGATAACAAACCGTTACCCGTGAGCCTGTTGCAGATTGCATTACGCCGCAACAAAGCAGAGCAGAAAATTACTTATGGACGGGCTTGTTTGATTAAAGCCTATTTAAACCGCGCTGTCCGTTCAGGCAGCCTGAAAAACACAAAGGAACTTACTATGAGTTTAGATAGAGAAAGAAGCGACATCGGCTATGTGCTGGGACGGTTGTTTGCTGTTTTGGAAAAAACGCAAAGTGAAGCCAATCCAGCGCTAAATGCCACTATTGGCGATCGCTATTTTGGTTCGGCGAGCAGTACGCCAGTTGCCGTATTTGGCACTTTGATGCGTTTGTCGCCCCACCATCTAAGCAAGCTAGAACACGAGGGGCGAGCTGTTCACCTCAAATGGGAAATTGGGCAAATTTTAGAAAAATGTCAAAAATTTCCAAGCCATCTCAATTTGGAACAACAAGGATTATTTGCTATCGGCTATTACCATGAAACCCAATTTTTGTTTACCAAAGATGCTTTAAAAAACCTTTTTAACCAAGCTAAATCTGCTAAGGAGCAATAAAATGACCATTGAAAAACGTTACGACTTTGTTTTTTTGTTTGACGTGCAAGACGGCAATCCCAACGGAGATCCTGATGCGGGTAACCTGCCTCGTATTGATCCTGAAACCGGCATGGGCTTAGTAACCGACGTTTGCTTAAAACGCAAAGTACGTAATTTTGTGCAAATGACGCAAAGTCCTAAAACACACGATATTTTTATCCGTGAAAAAGGGATTTTGAATAATCTGATTGATGAAGCTCATGAACAAGAAAGCGTTAAAAATAAAGAAAAAGGCGAAAAAACCGAAGCCGCCCGCCAGTATATGTGCAGCCGTTATTATGATATTCGCACCTTTGGTGCGGTAATGACCACAGGCAAAAATGCCGGTCAGGTTCGCGGACCGGTTCAGCTTACCTTTTCACGTTCCATTGATCCGATTATTACCTTGGAACACAGCATTACCCGTATGGCGGTAACCAATGAAAAAGATGCCAGCGAAACGGGCGATAACCGCACCATGGGGCGTAAATTTACCGTCCCTTACGGTTTATACCGCTGCCACGGTTTTGTTTCTGCCCATTTTGCCAAGCAAACAGGCTTTAGCGAAACCGATTTAGAATTGTTTTGGCAGGCACTTATCAATATGTTTGACCACGATCATTCAGCGGCGCGCGGACAAATGAACGCCCGTGGATTATATGTATTTGAACACAGTAACGACTTGGGGGATGCACCGGCAGACACACTGTTCAAACGCATTCAAATCACCAAAAAAGAGGGGGTAGATGCCGCCCGCAGTTTTGATGACTATATTGTGTCGGTAAACGGACAAGACTTGGCGGCAACCAAGCTATATCGCAAATTAGGCTAACTCATGTCCGGTAGTTTGCAAAATTTTGCAGCAAACCCACCGCTTGCAGGTGCAGGGGAACGGGATTTGCCCACCGTTTCCCTTTCCGCCCTGCAACACTACGCCTTCTGCCCGCGCCAATGCGCGTTGATTCACAACGAGCAGGCGTGGGCGGAAAACTATCTCACCGCGCAGGGGCGTTCGCTGCACGAGCGGGTGGATTCGGGCGAGCCTGAAACACGCAAAGGCGTGCGCTTCGAGCGCAGCGTGCATGTGTCGGCGCAGCGGCTGGGCATCAGCGGCATTATCGATATGGTGGAACATGATTTGGTTTCAGGCAGCCTGAAGCCCGTTGAATACAAACGCGGCAAGCCCAAACCCGAGCCGTTCGACGAAATCCAGCTTTGCGCGCAGGCGCTGTGTTTGGAGGAGATGACCGGACAAACCATAGCCGAGGGCGCGCTGTGGTATATGCAAACCCGCCACCGCGTGCCGGTAGCGTTTTCAGACGGCCTTAGAACGCAAACGCTGGCCGTTATCGCCCAAGTACGCGAACTCTTGGCTAGCAGGCAAACCCCGCCGCCGGTGTACGGCAAACGCTGCAAAGCCTGCTCGCTGGCGGAGATTTGCCAGCCGAAGTTGTTGGAGAAAGATAGGTCGGTGGGGTATGTGGAGGGGTTGTTTGGGGAATGAGAGAGTTATTTAAAAATGGGATTGTATAGAGTATTTACAGGATATATATAAAATTTATCTTAAAAAATGCTTTATATGATTGTAATATCGTTGTCTTGAGAGGTTTACTATGAAATCCATAAAAGATTTAGAACTTGGTTTTGCAGATGCTGCAAATTATCGGAAACGTGAAAATAAAGATTTGTTTAACAAGATTTTTGTAAAAGGGGAATATTTGGATAAATTATGCGAGCAAAATGTTTCTTTTTTAATAGGAGAGAAGGGGACTGGTAAAACGGCGTATGCTGTTTACCTAACAAATAATAACTATAAAAATATTTTTGCCACAACTCGATTTGTGAGGGAGACAGATTATTCAAAGTTTATACAATTAAAAAAAGATAAGCATTTAAATGTTTCAGATTTTATAAGTATTTGGAAGGTTATTTTATATTTGTTATTGGCTAATCAAATAAAAGAAAAAGAAAATGATCTATGGACAAAGATATGGCAATATCCTCAATTTAAGTCTTTAAATGATGCTATTGATGAATATTATGCAGATGCATTCTCCCCAGAGATTGTAAATGCGATGACTTTTGTAGAAAACTCAAAAGAAGTAGCAGAGTTATTGTTTAAATATGCGAAGTTGAATGGCGAGGAATCTCGTCAGTTAACTTTTACTGAAAGTAAGTTTCAAATAAATTTGATGTATATAGAAAAGAAATTTAAGGAGACGTTAGCTAAATTAAAATTAAAAAGTGATCATGTGTTGTTTATAGATGGTATAGATATTAGACCATTGCAAATACCATTTGATGAGTATCAGGAATGTGTTAAAGGACTTGCTCATGCAGTATGGTCTTTAAATAATGATATTTTTCCAAATATCAAAGGGAGTAAGGGAAGAATCAGAATTGTATTGCTGATTCGTCCTGATATATTTGAATCATTGGGTTTGCAAAATCAAAATACTAAAATTCAAGATAATTCAGTGTTTTTAGACTGGAGAACTAGTTATATTAATCATAGGGAATCAAGGATTTTTGGTGTGTTTGATCATTTGTTAAAGATACAACAAGAATCTAAAGATTTAGAAGATGGTGTTTCATGGGATTACTATTTTCCGTGGAATGCTTCTAATTTATATGATGAATACAAAACTAAAACATCATTTGTTAGTTTTTTGAGAAATTCTTATTATAGACCACGTGATATTTTACAAATGATTAAATTTTTACAAGAAAATTATGATGGTAAGGAAAATTTTATTTGTGATGATGATTTTGAAGATTCGGGATTTCAACGTAAATATTCTAATTATTTATTAGGAGAAATAAAAGATCATCTTTTATTTTATTATAATCAAGATGATTATCAAAAATTTCTAAAGTTTTTTGAGTTTCTTAATGGGAAAAATAAATTTTCATATGAAGAGTATGATGATGCATTCAATAAACTGACGGAATATTTGTCATCTACTGCTAATAATATTCCTAAGTTTATGGCAACATCTAATGAATTTTTACAATTTTTATTTGATATAAATGTTATTTGTTATATTGAAACTCCAGAAAATGGAGGTAAGCCTTATTTTCATTGGTGTTTCAAAGATAGAAATTACGCAAATATTTCTCCTAAAGTTAAATCTGGTGTGGAATATCAGGTATTTTATGGTTTAACTAAGGCGTTAAATTTAGGGACAACCTTTAATAGATAAATAGTACGTGAGTAGATTGGGTTAAAAGATTAAAAAAAACAATAAATTATAAATGTTAGTATGCGTGCCTTTGGGCACGCACGCGTTGGTAGGTTATCTGTTTTTTGTTCTATGCCGTCTGAAAACCTGATTTTTTCAGACGGCCTTGGCAGCCACAATGGATAAAACGCGTGCGTGGCTTGTGCTACATGAATGGAGTAGGTCGGGCATTTATGCCCGACAAAGCCCGCAGTCAAGCAAAAGTCGGGCATAAATGCCCGACCTACTAAAACCGTTTTCAGACAGGCATTGCCTATCTAATGCCTGTCTGAAAACAATATGTTATTTTTCAGACGGCCTAAACAACAAGCCGTTCCAAAATAAAAGTGCGGTCAAAATCAAGGGAGTTTTTCAACCATGCGCAAGCTGCAAAACACGCTGTATATCACCACGCAGGGCAGTTATCTGCATAAGGAGCGGGAAACGCTGGTGGTGGAGCAGGAGCGCAAAAAGGTGGCGCAGTTGCCGGTGCATTCCATCGGGCATATTTTTTGTTTCGGTAATGTGCTGGTGTCGCCGTTTTTGATGGGGTTTTGCGGCGAAAACAATGTGAATCTGGCGTTTTTTACCGAAAACGGGCGTTTTTTGGGGCGCTTGCAGGGGCGGCAGAGCGGCAATGTGTTGCTGCGGCGGGCGCAATACCGGCTGTCGGAGCACAATCCGGTGCCGATTGCACGGCACATTATTGCGGCGAAGATTCAGTCGGGCAAGCGGGTGTTGCAGCGGCGGTTGCGCAATCACGGCGAGCAGGAGGAGGTGCAGGCGGCGGTGTCGGCGCTGAATTTCAGTTTGCAGCAGTTGAAGCGGGCGGAAAGTTTGGAGTTAATCCGCGGGATTGAGGGCGATGCGGCGGCACGTTATTTCGGCGTGTTCCGCCATTTGCTGCGCGAAAACAGCGGTTTTGCTTTCGACGGCCGCAACCGCCGCCCACCGCGCGACGGGGTGAATGCGCTGCTGTCGTTTGTGTACAGTATTTTGGGCAAGGACATCAGCGGCGCGCTGCAAGGCGTGGGTTTGGACCCGCAGGTGGGTTTTCTGCACGCCGACCGCCCGGGGCGCGACAGTTTGGCGCAGGATATTCTGGAGGAGTTCCGCGCGTGGTGGGCGGACAGGCTGGTGCTGTCGCTGATTAACCGCGGGCAGATTAAGCCGCAGGATTTTGTAACCGAGGCGGGCGGGCGGTGAATATCAAACCGGAGGCGCGCAAGCTGTTGTTTCAAACTTTGCAGGCGAAAAAGCAGGAAAAGATTGTGCATCCGTTTTTGCAGGAAGAAGTGGAAATCGGATTATTGCCTTACATTCAAGCGATGTTGCTGGCTCGCCATTTACGCGGCGATTTGGCAGAGTATCCGCCGTTTTTGATGCGGTAATGATTAGTAAAGTGCGGGCGAAATTTTTAGAGTTTTTTGGAGTGGATCATTTATGATGATGTTAATTACCTATGATGTCTCTTTTGAAACGGATGGAGGCGAGGGCAGGTTACGGCGAATTGCAAAACATTGCCTGGATTATGGCGTTCGCGCGCAATATTCCGTGTTTGAATGCGATGTAACGCCCGATCAATGGGTGGTTTTAAAGGCGAAACTTCTCAATACTTATGATCCTAAATGCGATAGTTTGCGGTTTTATCATTTGGGCAGCAAATGGCGCAATAAAGTGGAACATCACGGCGCCAGACAAGCGGTAGACGTATTTAAGGATACGCTGATTTTGTAATTCGCTAACCTGTGGTTATCAAAAAAAGCCAAGCAGTTAGCGATAATAAAAAGTTCTTTAATAATCAGGACTTTAGAAAAATGAAGTATAGCAAAAAGAGCTGTGTTATACTTCGCATCACTTCCTGAGTAGAAGCTTGGCGAATTAGGGGCCGCAAAGCCTTATAGCGCAAGGCTTCAAAATCCAGGGAGCAACCGCCTTCGGGCGGCTGTGTGTTGAAACGTTCTTCATTTAGTTTTTGTCGTCGTTTTTTAACGCAACCGCCTTCGGGCGGCTGTGTGTTGAAACACCCAATAAAAAAGCCCGACAATCGTCGAGCTCATGCAGCCGCCTTCGGGCGGCTGTGTGTTGAAACGATCTGAAATTGGTTAAAGAAGTTAAAGATAAATGCAACCGCCTTCGGGCGGCTGTGTGTTGAAACTGACTGGCTCCGGGAGTAAGCGCTCTTATTGCAACGCAGCCGCCTTCAGGCGGCTGTGTGTTGAAACATTGCCGGTCTTGGTGGTATGGATGGTTATTATCCGGCAGCCGCCTTCGGGCGGTTGTGTGTTGAAACTGCTCAGTGGCTTTGCGTTGTAATTCGCGCTGTAAGCAGCCGCCTTCAGGCGGTTATAAGGTAAGTCAGCTAGAAATCACTGTAGGTTTGGCATCTACTGCAATGATAAAAGGGCAGGTGACTGCCCTTTGTTTTTATCTTTTTAGACTTTCAATAAGAATTCGTGTTGGAATCTGTGTTTATAGATATCGTTCTTAAATTTTATCGTCCAACAATAATTCCACTAATCGTTTTGCCAGTGGGACGTAATGGCCGCTAAAGCGGTGGCTGAAATTAAGCAAATAGTAAAGTTGGTAAACCGGTTTTCTGCTTGCGTAGTTTTCGTCAATCGGGAAAGTGCGGTCATAATTTTCATAGAATTCGTCCGGAAACGGTTCGAATAATTCGGTGAAAGCCAGGTCGCATTCGCGATCTCCCCAATAGCAGGCGGGGTCGTAGGCATAAACTTTTCCGTCAACGGAACCGACATTTTCAATCCATAAATTGCCGTGTAATAACGACGGCTGCGGTCGGTGTTTGGCTAATTTTGCCGCGATGGTATCTACAATGACTTTGATAGAACCGAAATCCAGTCCTTTTTCTTTGCAGATTTGTAATTGCCAGCCGATACGTTGATCGGAGAAAAATGTCGCCCAGTTTTCCCGCCATTCGTTAGGTTGATAGACGGGGCCAAGCCAGGTGTCGTAATCTAAGCCGTAACGTTCGGAGCCTTGCCGTTTGTGCAACGTGGCTAATGCTTTGCCGAATTCGGCAAATTGTTCTTTGGTGACAGGCGCGAGCTTTAACGCTTCAAGCAATAAAAAGCTGTGATTTTGTGAACAACCGACGCCGTAAACCTGAGGCACGTGAATCGTATTTGTTTTGGCAAGCAATTGCAGCTGATCGGCTTCTGCGCGGAACATGGAGCGGTAAGATTTTTCGTTCAATTTCAGGAATACCGGTTGGATTCCATCGTTGATGACCCATGCTTCATGCATTTCGCCCGTATGCACTTTGTCTTTTTCTTTGATGTTGTAATACGCACCAAGTTGATCGGCTAAGACTTGAGATACAGATTTCCACATAATTGCCTCCTAAACTACAGGTCGATTAAGATTATCTTGATAATACAAATATTTTTATCAATAATCTGTGACGAAGTTCAAACTTTCGAGGTTTAGCTCGGCTGAATGGAGGTGTTATGAAATTATATATTTATGATCATTGTCCTTATTGCGTTCGCGCACGGATGATTTTCGGGCTGAAAAATCTTCCCGTCGAACAGATAATACTGGCCAATGATGACGATGCCACGCCGGTAAAGCTGGTGGGGAAAAAAGTGGTACCGATTTTGCTGAAAGACGACGGCACCGCCATGCCGGAAAGTCTGGATATTGTTAAATATGCGGATGAAAATTTCGGTGAGAAAATCCTTGATGAAACCGTGCGTCCGGAAATCGATGCCTGGATGAAGCGGGTAGGCGGTTATTACAATCATTTGTTGCTGCCGCGTTTTGTTCAGCTCGGCTTGGGCGAATTTTCCAGTCAAAGTGCGGTGGATTATTTCACCAAAAAGAAAACGGAATTTATCGGTGATTTTGCCGAAAATCTTGCCGCCAGCCAGCAATATATTGATCGTTTGAACCGGGATTTGCCGGAATTAAGCCAATTGCTGAAAGCGCAAGACAAAGCCAACGGCGAACAACTTTCATTGGAAGATATTATGCTTTTCCCGATGTTGCGTAATCTCACTTGTGTGAACGGTATCGACTGGTTGCCGAATATTCAAGGTTATATTGAGAAAATGTCCGCGTTAAGCCGGGTGCCGCTTTACACAAATCGCGCGATTTAACATTCAATCCCGTAAAAAACTGTGCTAAAATCGACCGCACTTTTACTGTACATGGTAGGTACAAAGCAAAAGTGCGGTGCATTTTCGCACCTTTTTTATTTATTGTTACGCACAAGTCATCTTTCGTATGGATGACCACTGTATAAGGATTCAACATGCCAATTATTACTTTACCCGACGGTTCACAACGTCAATTCGATAACTCCGTTTCCGTTCTTGAAGTCGCCCAATCGATCGGCGCAGGACTTGCCAAAGCCACCATCGCAGGCCGCGTTAACGGCGAACGCCGCGACGCTTGCGATATAATCAGCGAAGACAGCACGCTGGAAATCATCACCGCAAAAGACGAAGACGGCTTAGAAATTATTCGTCATTCATGCGCGCACTTGCTTGGTCACGCCATTAAACAATTATTTCCAGACGTGAAAATGGCAATCGGTCCGACTATCGAAAACGGTTTCTACTACGATGTGGATTTAGATCGTTCATTAACCCAGGAAGATTTGGACGCCTTAGAAAAACGCATGCTCGAACTGGCGAAAACGAATTACGACGTAGTAAAACAACGCGTAACCTGGCAAGAAGCGCGCGATACCTTCGAGAAACGCGGCGAACCGTATAAAATGGCGATTTTAGATGAAAATATCGCAAAAGACGATCATCCTGCGTTATATCATCACCAGGAATATGTCGATATGTGTCGCGGTCCGCATGTGCCGAATATGCGTTTCTGCCATCACTTTAAATTAATGAAGGTTGCAGGTGCGTACTGGCGTGGCGATAGCAAAAACAAAATGTTACAGCGTATCTACGGCACGGCTTGGGCGGATAAAAAACAATTAAACGAATATTTAACCCGTTTGGAAGAAGCGGCAAAACGCGATCACCGTAAAATCGGTAAAGCTTTGGATCTTTACCATATGCAGGAAGAAGCGCCGGGTATGGTGTTCTGGCACAACGACGGCTGGACGATTTTCCGTGAATTGGAAACCTTTGTGCGCACCAAATTAAAACAATACGATTACCAGGAAGTGAAAGGTCCGTTCATGATGGATCGCGTGCTTTGGGAAAAAACCGGTCACTGGCAGAATTACGGCGATTTGATGTTCACCACTCAATCGGAAAACCGCGAATACGCCATTAAACCGATGAACTGTCCGGGTCATGTACAAATCTTTAATCAAGGATTGAAATCCTACCGTGATTTGCCTATTCGTATGGCAGAATTCGGTTCCTGTCATCGTAACGAGCCGTCCGGTTCTTTACACGGCTTAATGCGCGTACGCGGATTTACGCAGGATGACGCCCATATTTTCTGTACCGAAGATCAAATTGAAAGCGAAGTCACCAGTTGTATTAAAATGGTTTACGATATGTACACCACCTTCGGTTTTACTAAAATCGCGGTGAAATTATCCACCCGTCCGGAAAAACGTATCGGTGCGGACGAAATGTGGGATCGCGCGGAGCAAGGTTTAGCCAACGCGTTGGCGCATAACGGTTTGCAATATGAAATTCAGGAAGGTGAAGGTGCGTTTTACGGTCCGAAAATTGAATTTGCATTGCGCGACTGCTTAGATCGCGAATGGCAATGCGGAACGATTCAATTAGACTTTGCATTACCGGGCCGTTTAAATGCGTCTTACGTGGCGGAAGATAATGATCGTCGCACGCCGGTCATGATTCACCGTGCGATTTTAGGTTCGATCGAACGCTTTATCGGTATCATCACCGAAGAATACGCCGGCTTCTTCCCGGCATGGCTGGCACCGGTACAAGCGGTGGTGATGAACATTACCGACAGCCAGGCGGAATACGTGCAAAAAGTGGTAAAACAACTTTCCGACGCCGGTTTACGCGTGAAAGCGGATCTTCGTAACGAAAAAGTCGGTTTCAAAGTGCGCGAACATACCTTGCGCCGTGTGCCTTACATGTTGGTTTGCGGCGACAAAGAAATCGCCGACGGCAAAGTTTCGGTACGTACCCGCAGAGGGGCGGATTTAGGCGCTTACAGCGTAGAAGATTTCATTGAAATTCTGAAAAAACAAGTGCGCGGACGCGAATTGAAATTGCTGGGCGAAGCGTAAATTTACGCGATTAACGAAAAGTGCGGTCAATTTGACCGCATTTTTTTGTAGCGGATGATTAAAACTGTTCTTTCCAATATCCGATCCATTCTTTCAGCAATTGCATGTTGGCGGCAAGGGCGCCGGCTTGCGGGATGAAATGCATGGTGTTGAGTTCATAGCTGTCGGGAATAATGCCGGGGCCGACGCTTGCCGGTAAAACTTCGAAACCTTGTTGTTCAAACAGCATTTTGGCGCGTTTCATATGCCATTGATTGGTGACGAGAACGATGCGCTTAATGTTTTCCCGTTCCAGAATTTCTTTGCTGTAAAGGGCGTTTTGTTTGGTATTGGTGGAATGTTCTTCCAGCCATTTAGGCTGAACACCGAAGAAAGTAAAAAATTCCTGTCCCATTACTTTGGCTTCGGAATTGCCGTTCGGGCTGGCGCCGCTGATGAGAATCGGTAATTCCGTTTCTTTGTGCAAATAAGCGGCGTAACGCATGCGTTCCAGCACTAAACCGGGTACGGTGAGAGTGTTGAACAGTTCTTTGCTGTCCCGCAATCCGCCGCCCAAAATCACAATTGCCTGGGCTTTGCGGTAATCGTCCGCCGTTAGATGATCTTCCTGAGTGAGGCTGTTATTTAAGCGTTCTGCCGTATAGGGAATGCTGAACGCATACAAAATGACAATGCTTAAAAGTGCGGTCAGAAATGCGAGTTTTTTGAAACGGAACAGCCGGAGAAAAAAGGCTAATACCAATAAAATGAGCACGTCGAAAGGGGGGAGAATAATCGCGGTAATCAGTTTTGTCATATCAATCATAACGATGCCTTGGTTGAATTATTTGCCCGTATTATTCCGTAAAAACGGGACGAACTCAATCATTAAAATACTGTCCAACAGGCAGTTGAAGTGCTAAAATACGCCGATTTTTAAAAGGAAGTTTATGAATCCGATTCTTGTCGAATTAAAGCAAAAATTACAGAAAATTGAAGAACTTATCATTGATAAAAATGATGTGGTTTATTTTGATTATCCGCTTCATCTGAATGTGGGCGATTTGCTGATTTACGCCGGTACCGAGCAGTTTTTCAGAGACTACCAAATCAATGTTACCTTAAGACGTTCGCTGCAAGCGTTTGATATTCAGGAAGCCAAAAAGCATATCCATCCGAACACGACGATTTTATGTCACGGCGGAGGAAATTTCGGTGATCTTTATCCGTTAATTCAGAAAATGCGTGAAGAGATTGTGACGGAATTTCCGCATAATCGTGTGATTTTATTGCCGCAGACCGCGCATTTTTCCTGTCGGCAGGAAATGGAAAAATCCGCCGTAGTGTTTTCTCGTCATCAGGATTTGCATTTGTTTGCGCGCGATAGCAAAACCTTTGAATTATTCGGCGGACGCTTCTCTGATAATGTATATTTATCGCCGGATATGGCGCACCAGTTATACGGTTCGTTGCCCAATAAACCTCGGCGGGAGCATCCGCATCGGACGCTTTATTTTTTACGTAAGGACATTGAAAAAAGCCATATTGAAGCCGAAATTCAGGCGACATTACCGAATTTAGACAATGTGAAAGACTGGGAAGATATTTTGTTGCCAAGCGATCTCAGATTTGAATTATGGTGCAGTCGTTTTTCCAAATTAGCCAATCGGTTCAATCTGGCATTTGTGAAAAATATAATTAACCGGCTTTGGTATCGACACGCATTAAACGTGATTGCCAGTTGTCAGGATATTTTCCTTGGTTATGACGAAGTGATTACCAGTCGCCTGCACGGTCATATTTTTTCTTGTCTGTTAGGTTTACCGAATCAGGTTTGTGATAATTCTTACGGGAAAAATACCGGCTATTTCAATCAATGGACGAAAAATATCGAGTATACTCAACTCTATGAAAAGTAATCGTCATTTTATCATGCTGATCGGCGTGACAATTCTGAGTATGGGGCTCACGATGGTGAGCTCTTTTGTGTTGGCACGTATGTTGTCGGTGGACGATCGCGGTTTGCACCAACTGTTTATTACCACGGTATCTTATGTCGTCACGATTGCGACCGGCGGCTCGGGCTTTGCTTTGGCGCTGTCCATGCGCAATAAACGTTACCTTAACTGGCGCCGGTATTTTGCGACCTTTATTGCCGCCGCCGTTGTGGTGGCGTTGATTGCCGTGGCGTTGTTCGATTTTACTCAATTCGAATTTTTATTCGTATTTAATGTGATTTTAACCGCGATTCTGACAATTACCTTAGAGAAAAGTAAAATTGATCCGCGGCTCAAAATTTATCGCGCGCTGACGCTGCAACAGCCGGTTTTGCTGGTAGCAATTTACGGCATAACCTATTTATGGTTGGGCGAACAGCCGTTAAAAACCGTTATTGAATTGTTGACTTTATTCAGTTTTATTCAAGCGGCGGCTTGTCTTTTTTATCTTTATCGTATCGAAAAATCCTTTCTTAAAACGGAAAATCTGCGTGAAATCGACCGCACTTTTTTCTTAAAAACCTGGTTTAAGCAGAATCTGTATCAGATTTTCGGCGCCACGACCTCCAGCCTCGATAAATATTTAATCGCCATTTGGCTCGGGCATTATTATTTAGGGCTATACACCGTATGCATTGCCTTTGACGCATTATTAACCAAGTTTATCAATATGCTGACGGATTATTATTATTCCGGATTATTGAACAATTTAAACCGGATCAAATCCGTATTGGCGGTGATCGCTTTGCTGAGCGCGGGCGCCGTTATTTTAACGCCGTTACTGGCGGAACCGATTATTCGGTTCTTTTTCAGTACGAAATACGTGGAAGTGGCGCCGGTGCTGATTTGGTTTATTCTGAATTCGATTATTGCGGGCTTGTCCTGGCTGTTATCGCAAAATATGCTGATTCAGGGCAAACAGGTGTTGTTGTTTACCCGACAGATTATTTCCATCGCCGTATTCGTCGGTTTATTTTATGCCTTAAAAGATTATCAGCTTTATGGCGTGGCGTATGCCTTTATCGGCGGCAGTTTGACCCGACTGACCATTTCGATTGCGTATTATTTTAAATATCCGGTTAACTCCGTAACGTTGGAAAGTAAATAACATGAAAAAATACTTAATTTCTCTCGAAAAAGACGCGCAACGCCGGGAATTGTTTTTTTCTCAGCCCGATACGTCCGATTTCGAAGTTTTCAATGCGATTAATACGATGGGATTATCGCAGGCGGAATTAGAAAAGACGTTTGATTTTGCCGCGTTTAAAAACGCTTATCACCGTGATGTCACAAAAGGTGAAATCGGCTGTACGTTAAGCCATTTGAACGTGTATAAAAAAGTGATCGAAGACGACGCAATCGACGAGCGGGATTATGTTTTAGTCTGTGAAGACGATGTGCTTTTCGCGGAAAATTTTAATGAAAATCTGACCGCACTTTTACAGGAAAATCTGACCGCGGATATTATTTTGGTGGGGCAATCCAAAATCCCGAGTTTTGATGATAAAGAATTAGCCGTCAATTACCCGACCACTTTCGGCTTTTTGCAAAAGCCGGTGGGAAAAACGAAATATCGCTATGCTTATCCGTATCGCAATTATTTCGCCGGCACGGTGGCTTATTTAATCAAGAAATCCGCCTGTCGCCGTTTTTGGCGGGAAGTGCAGCGGTTACCGGCAACTTATTGGCTGGCGGATGACTTTATTTTATTCGGTCAACAATTCGGCTTGGATATTTTAGTGGTGCGTCCGCTGATGGCGATTGAAAACCCGAATTTAACCAGTAATCTGGAGGCTTTACGCGGTTCGTTAGATAATAATATGGCGAAAAAACTGATGAAATTTCCGCTGAAAAAACTATTGGCGATTAAGAGAAATTTATCATGTCTGCATTGATTAATTTATTTTATCTTTACGATCCGTGGCTATTTCACGTGGTTCGCATGAGTTTGCTGATCGGCTTTTTATCTTTGTTGTGGCTGGGCTACAAATGGTACAAAAAAGAGACAAGGCAAATTTTCATTCCTTTAGATAGCTTGTGGGTTTGCGCGGCGCTGATCGGCATATCGGTGATTCCGATTCTGATTAACGGCACCTCGGAATTCGGCGTAATCGGTATGTATGTAAAATCGCTGGTAGTTTTTGTGTTTGGCATTGTGATTTACAACGTATTTTATTGCCATCCGAAGGGAAAACAGCAATTTATCCGCGATGTCAATATCGGCATTGGCGTGCAGTCAGGCCTGGGCGCCCTTGCTTTAGCGGGAATTCCTTTATTTATCGCCGTTGCGTTAGGCACCAATTCGGATATGGGCGGACAGCTACCTCGTTTCATCGGTTCCGAACAGGAATATCGGTTGTATAATTTCACCTCGTCCGCTTTTTTTCCGCTTAGCGCTTTTTATCTCATGCTACTGCATTTTTTATTGGCGTACGGCGAAAAAAATGAAAAATTAAATACGGTTTATGTGTTTCTCATTTTAGCTATCGGACTGATTTCAGGCAGAACTTTTTTTATTTTCTCGGTGGTCAGTCTGGCGGTGTATTTCAGATTGCGTTATATCCCCGCTATCGCCGCGTTTGCCGTGCTGGTTTTGTTTTTTGCTTATCGATATCCTACTCATCCTTATGTGGCGCATGCTTTGGAGCCGCTGATCAATTTGATTCACGGCGGAACCAGCATCAGTTCGTCCACGGATACGTTAATGGATAAACATTTATTTATGCCCACTGTGAAGCAATTAATCATGGGAGACGGTCAATACTATGTGGTGGGGCGTACGGCGCGCAGTTATTACGGCGGCTCCGATTCGGGCTTTATCCGTCAGGCATTGTATGGCGGCGTAGGTTACATTTTGGCCTGTTTTTTATTTACCACTTATTTTGTGAAACGAATTGCCGATAACTGGTTTAACGGCAGCTGGAAATTTATTTTATCCACCTTGTTTTTGTTAAGCGTGTTGAATATTAAAGCGGATACTTATGCCTATCCGGGAATTATGTTAACGTTTTTAATGTTTGTTTCTTTATTCGGCAATAAAGGAAAAATTTTAGAGAGAAGCTGATGTTTAGTATCATTGTTCCGTCTTATAACCGAAACGCACAAGTGAATGCCTTATTGGCGAGTCTGGAAAATCAGACGGTAAAAAATTTTGAAGTGATTGTGGTGGATGACTGTTCAAAAAACGTGATAAAAATTGACCGCACTTTTGCTTTTCCGGTGAAGCTGATTCGTAATGCGCAGAATGGCGGGCCGGCGAAAAGCCGTAATATCGGTGCGGAAAATGCGCAGCACGATTGGCTGTTATTTTTAGATGACGACGATCGTTTCGACGACCGGAAATGCGAAATTTTAGCCGAGCGCATTACGGAAAATCCTACGGCAAACTTCGTTTATCATCCGGCAAAATGTGAGATGGTGAACGAAGGTTTCAGCTATGTCACCAAGCCGTTTCAGCCGGATTCGCTGAGCCTGGAAAATATGCTGCTTGCGAACAAAATCGGCGGAATGCCGATGATGGCTATCAAAAAAGACTTCTTTTTTCGGTTAGGCGGTTTATCGACGGATTTGAAATCGCTGGAAGATTATGATTTTGTGCTGAAATTGGTGTCCGATAGCGATTTGAACGCGTTGTATGTGGACGAACCGCTGAGTTTATGCGCCTTTCATACCAAACGTTCCAGCGTTTCCACCAATACCGAAAACACGGAAAAAGCCATTGAAGCGATTCGCCGCCGATATGTGAAAACGCCGCAACAGGCGCATAATTTCAAGCTGAATTCGCTGTATATGCTGGCGTATCCGAATGCAATGAATTTATCCCGCAAGGCGGCGGGTTATTATTTCGACATGTTCAAATTAAGCCGCAGTTTAAAGCATTTGGTGATTGCCGTCGTGACATTTATTTCGCCTAAACTGGCGATTAACTTAAAAAGATTTGTATAAAGATGAAATTTTCTGTTTTGATGTCCTTATATTTTAAGGAAAAACCCGAATATTTACGCGCCAGCCTGCAAAGTTTAGCGGATCAAACCGTGCCGGCGGATGAAATTATTTTAGTCTTGGACGGGCCGATTACCGCCGAACTGGAAAACGTATTGGACGAGTTTCAGACTAAATTGCCGTTAAAAACCGTGCCGCTGGCACAGAATGTCGGCCTGGGTAAAGCCTTAAACGAAGGGATTAAGGCGGCCCGCAACGAGTGGCTGTTTCGCATGGACACAGACGACATTTGCAAACCGGAACGTTTCGCCAAACAGGTGGAATATATCGAACAACATCCTGACGTCGTCATGTTCAGCACGCAAATTGCCGAGTTTGATGAAGATCCTAACGTCATTATCGCCGAACGTCGCGTGCCGACGGAATATCCGGATATTGTGAAATTCAACCAAATGCGTTCGCCCTTTAATCATATGACGGTGGCCTATAAAAAATCGTTATTGCAGGAAGTGGGCGGCTATCAGCATCATATGTTCCTGGAAGATTACAATTTGTGGAACCGCATTATTGCCACGGGTCATAAAGTCGGGAACCTGCCTGACGTATTGTTGTTGGCTCGCACGGCGGGCAACGCAATGTTCAGCCGCCGCCGCGGTTGGGTTTACGCGAAAAGCGAATGGAAGCTGTATCGTTTGAAGCAACGGCTAAAAATCCAAGGCGCCGTCAGCGGTTTTATGACGTTCCTTGCCCGAACCTTACCGCGTTTAATGCCGGTTTCCATTGTTAAAATGCTATATAAATTAATGAGAAAGTAAAAATGAAAACGTTGTTAAAATTGACCGCACTTTTAACCGGTTTGGTTATTGGCGGCTGTTCTTCCGGTTCTTCAAATCCCCAAACCGCTCATTCTGCAAACGGTAACGCCCGCATGATTCAGGCGGATTTATCGCCGTTAGGCGCGGACGCAACCTATAACGCGCCGCGCACTCTCGATAATTTCAATGATTATGTGGTTTTCTTAAAACGAAAAGCGGCGGGGCAGGGTGTTTCCAAAGCCATCCTAAGCCAGCAGAACAATATTCGCTATATTGATGCCGCCGTACGTTTGGATCAAAAGCAGGCGGGACTGGCGGAACGCCGTAAAAATCAGCCGCCTTTGCCGCCGAATCCCAACGGTGTCACCAATTATATTGCAAAACATTTAACCCAGGCCAAAGTGGATAAAGCGGAAGAAAATTACTGGGATGTTCGTACCCAGCTGCAAAACGCCAGCCGTCAATACGGCGTGCCGCAGGAATATTTGCTGGCGTTGTGGGGCATGGAAAGCAGCTTCGGTTATTATCAGGGCGATTATGACGTGCTTTCCGTGCTGGCTACTTTAGCCTTTGACGGTCGTCGTGAAAATCTGTTCGGCAAAGAATTTATTAACGCCATGAAAATGCTGGAAGCCGGTCATTTGAACCGCGCGCAAATGCTGGGTTCTTGGGCGGGAGCTATGGGACAAACCCAATTTATGCCGAGTTCGTATCTGAATTATGCCGCAGACGGCGACGGTGACGGTATGAAAGATATTTGGAGTAACGAATACGATGTGTTTGCTTCCATTGCCAATTATCTTCACAGCGTCGGCTGGGACAGCAATTTGCCTTGGGGCGTTGAAGTCACATTAAGTCAGCCGCTGGATTTATCTCTTGCCGGCACGGAAAAAGGCAAAGCCCGTTCGTTAAGTCAATGGCAGAGCATGGGCGTGAATATCAACGGGTTTAACGCGGCGCGCACCGACGCGTTAGCCTCGACGGAGTTGTGGCTGGTTCGTCCGGATAAAGAAGTGGGCAGGGCATTTTTAGTCACAAATAATTTCCGTACGATTTTAGACTGGAACCGCTCCAGTTATTATGCGCTGAGCGTCGGAATGTTCGCCGATCGCATCAAGGCGGCAACAGGCTTGTAATTTAATTCGGAGTTCAGGTATTATGCCTGAACTCCTTTTTTATTTTTATCAAACAATATTCAACACGACCAATAAGGATACCGTTATGAAAAAATCCATTTTAGCGGTTTTTTTGACCGCACTTTTAGCAACTTCCGCTCAAGCGGAGAGTTCCTCGCCGGATACATTGAGCAAAATTCTTAAGACCAAAGAAATTAAAGTGTGTTCGCCGGGGGATTACAAACCCTTCAGTTTTGATAATAACGGCAAATTTGAAGGGATTGATAACGATCTCATCGACAAACTGGCGGCAAGTCTGGATGCCAAGGTTACCATTGTAAAAACCACCTGGAAAACGTTAATGGATGATTTCACCGCAGGCAAATGCGACATCGGTGTCGGCGGGATTTCCATTACCCTGGCGCGCCAGCAAAAAGCGTTATTTTCCGAGCCGTATTTTACCAACGGTAAAACTCCGCTGGTTCGTTGTGAAGACGTGGATAAATATCAAACGGTGGAACAAATTAATCGTCCGGAAGTCAGAATCGTAGCAAATCCTGGCGGCAGTAACGAAAATTATGCGCGCACGGTGCTGACCAAAGCGAATTTAACTATGAATCCTGAAAATCTAACGATTTTCCAGCAAATTATCGATAAAAAAGCCGATGTTTTCGTGACGGAAGCGGCGGAAGCCATTGTGAAATCTCACGAGCATAAAGGCGTGTTGTGCGGAGTCAATCCGGACAAACCGTTAAAACCGGTGCAAAACGGTTGGATTGTCCCGAACGGAGATTTTCGTTTTAAAGAATATGTGGATCAATTCTTCCATTTGGAACGTCAATCCGGCGAATTGGACGCTATCATCAACAAATGGTTGCCGCGCGATTAGTTCGTATTTATATTAACCGAATGCTAAAAAATCCTCAGCGTAAAACTGAGGATTTATTTTTTCAACAAATCTTTTAGCCCGGCTTTCATGGCTGACATTTGAGATTCGTAGAGCGCTTTGCTTTCACGCTCGTCAATCATATAAGAAATGGTTTCCGACAACGTCATATTCATTTTGCGGGAATATTTAGACAAGCGCGACCAAACGCCATATTCCAAATCGATGGATTTTTTCTTTGTGGACTGTTTTTCCGCGTTGAAGAAACGTTTACGGCGGGCGCGAATTGCCTGATCCAGCTTAATCACCAGATTTTCCGCCATATTTTCGGCAATCCAGCTTTCAATTTGTTCGGGATAATTTTGTGCATCCAGCAATTCCTTTACTTTGGCGTCCGCTAGGCTGCGTTCTTCATAACGGGTAATCGCTTCGCCGTCCCGGCTTTTTTTGATGAGATAGCGCCATTTCCATTGCGCTTCCTGGTTTTTTAGTTTTTGATATTTCATTTTTCGTCCCTTTCGTGACGTGGTAACTGCGATAAATATACCGGTTTTCGGGAAAATATGCCAGTCATTTTTAGACGGCGGGCGGAATGTGTGCGATAATGCGCAATCAATAAAATTCAGCACAAGAGAACTCACGTGAACCGATTTGAACAAGCCCTGAACTGGCAAGATTTAACGCCGTCTTTATGCATTGATAAACTGCCTCAAGACAACGTCACATTTTTTGATTTGCAGCCCCGCGTCAGTTCGGCGCTTTTGCAATTCTTGCAAAATTCCGACCGCACTTTACTGGTGCTGAAAGCGGATGATCAGGCGAAATACATGCCGTTATTGGAACGGTTTATTGGAGCTCATTCGTTTTCTGACGATGATGAGAAAATTCACGGTGTAAATTATGTCATAGAACAGGCGGATAGCTTTTCTTTTGCCCGCGTGCATGCCGAACTGGCGCAATCGACGCAGGATAATTTTGCGGCGAAAAAATCCGTCGGTTCCGCTTTATATTTTGATCAAAACCGCTTATTGGGCTCCATTCGGGTTCATCCTATGTCTAAGGATATTCAGTTAAATGCGGGATTGGTGCACGAGCTGAACGGCGGTGTGTTGATTCTCAATCTGGCGGCCTTGTTAGATAAATTTGAATTGTGGCAACGCCTGAAACAAATTCTGCAGACGCAAATGTTTGATTGGTATTCCGCTCATCCGTTTAAACCGCTGCCTTGTGCGATTCCAAGTTATCCGTTGTCGCTGAAAGTCATTTTGTTGGGCCAGCGCGAGGATTTAGCCGTGTTTTCGGAGCTGGAACCGGATTTGTTCCGATTTGCGGATTATGCGGAAATCGAAAGTTATTTCGCCATGGAAGACGAAACGGCGCATTGTCAATGGGCGAAATATGTGCGGGATTTTGCCGTTTCGCAGCATTTGCCGGTTCCCGATATGGCGGGGCTCATTAAGCTTTATCAGTTATTGGTGCGGGAAAGCGAAGATCGTCAGCTGATCAATATTTCGCCGACTATGCTGAAAAATTGGCTGACGAAAGCCGGATTGTCGCATAAAAACACCGGCGAGAAAGGCATAAGTGCGGGAGATTTTGAACGAGTTTTTCAGCAAACTCAATATCAGCAGGGATTTTTGCGCGAACAAGCCTATGCGGATATTTTGCACGAGCAGGTTTACATTCCCACGGAAGGCGAGGAAGTCGGGCAGGTTAACGGTTTGTCCGTGGTGGATTATGCCGGTGCGCCGTTATCCTTCGGCGAGCCTTCGCGCATAAGCTGTTTAGTCAAATTCGGTGACGGTGAAATCATTGATGTGGAACGCAAAAGCGAACTGGCGGGCAATCTTCACGGCAAAGGCATGCTGATTGCGGAAAGTTGTCTTGCCGGCATATTACAGTTGCCGTCGCAATTGCCTTTTTCCGCTTCTCTGGTGTTTGAACAATCTTACGGCGAAATTAACGGCGACAGTGCGTCTCTGGCGGCATTTTGTGTGTTAACCAGTGCGTTGTCCGATGTGGCTATTCCGCAATCGATCGCCATCACCGGCACTATTGATCAATTCGGTCTGGTTCATGCGGTAGGCGGCGTAAACGATAAAATTGAAGGCTTTTTCACTATTTGCGAACGTCGCGGCTTAACGGGAAAACAAGGCGTCATTATTCCGGCGGCGACAATTAATCAGCTGAGTTTAAGCGAATCCGTGCAAAGTGCGGTCAAAAATCAGCAGTTTTTTATTTGGGCGGTGGAAGACGTTCATCAGACCAGTAAAATTTTATTTGCGCGGGATTTGGTGGAAGAATCGGATAAAATTTATACGGAAGACGAGCAGCCGTTAGCGCGTTTAATTCACCAACGTATTGAATTACATGCGGATTCTCCGCGTTTTAGCTTATGGCGCGCATTATTGGGTAAAAAGTAACTGGTTAGACCAATTCAGCGTACACGTGTTAGCTATTTTTATTTTTGAGGGACTCTGTTAGAATGCCGCCGTTACGATATGCAAGGCGTATCCTTTATTTATCTGTTATTAGGGAAAATTGAAATGACAAACACCTGTACACCGAATCACAAAAGCTCGTACACTTACGAAGATTTATTAGCCTCAGGTCGCGGTGAATTATTCGGGCCGAAAGGTCCGCAGTTGCCGGCGCCAACAATGCTGATGATGGATCGCGTGGTTGAAATGAACGAAACCGGCGGAAATTACGGCAAAGGTTACGTGGAAGCGGAATTAGACATTAAACCGGATTTATTCTTTTTTGATTGTCATTTCATTGGCGATCCGGTGATGCCTGGCTGCTTGGGGCTGGATGCCATGTGGCAGTTGGTGGGCTTCTATTTGGGCTGGATTGGCGGCGAAGGCAAAGGCCGCGCTTTAGGCGTAGGCGAAGTGAAATTCACCGGTCAGGTGTTGCCGACTGCGAAAAAAGTGACTTACCGCATTCATTTAAAACGCGTGATCAATCGTAAGTTAATCATGGGTGTGGCGGACGGTGAAGTGGAAGTGGACGGCCGAGTGATTTATACGGCGACGGATTTGAAAGTCGGTTTGTTCCAGGATACGTCAACATTTTAATTGGTTTAAAACAGACAAAAGTGCGGTCAAATTTGACCGCATTTTTTTGCTTCATGACAAATAACGGCTACAAATACGCCGCCATAATGATCGCATTTTCCCGTTTGCCGTCGGGGGTCGGATAATAATTTCTGCGTACGTCCACTTCATTAAAATTCAGTTTTTCATACAAATTTATCGCACGGCGATTGCTTTCCCGCACTTCTAACCACAGGGTTAAAACGCCTTTTTCCCGTAATTGCTCCATTAACGCCTTAAGCAAGGCGTAACCTAATTTTTGCCCTTGAAAATCCGGATGAACGGCGATATTGAACAAAGTGGCTTCATCCAGCACGGTTTGGCAAATGGCAAAGCCCGCAATCCGATCATCCGAGAGAATTTTCAGATTGTGATAACGGCTTCCCGTATTGTTTTTTAACGTGCCTAACGACCAGGGCACTAAATGAGCGGCACGTTCAATGGAATATAGGCTTTCCATTTCGGATTCGTTCACAGGCTCGATATGAATTGCGGACATCATTTTCTCAATCGGTAAAAATTGTGGGTAGTTTACCTTAATTTTATCGAAACGGAAATTTTCGTTTTCACTCAAATTTTTTTGAATTTGTGATCTATCTAACAAAAATTTTGAGCCGTTTCCGTTAAATTAACCCATAATGTAAATTACCATTCAATAATAAGGATTGCGCTATGAAAAAACTCATTAATTCCGTGGAAACGGTTCTGGATGAACAATTACAGGGATTAGCCAAATCCCATCCGAATTTGTTGGTGAATACGGAGCCGGTTTATGTCCGTCGCGCCGATGCGCCGGTTAGCGGCAAAGTGGCATTGATTTCCGGAGGCGGCAGCGGACACGAGCCGATGCACGCAGGATTTGTGGGAAAAGGAATGCTTGACGGCGCTTGTCCCGGTGCGATTTTTACCTCACCGACGCCGGATCAAATGTTTGAATGCGGGTTAAACGTAGATAGCGGTGAAGGCGTGTTGTTGCTGATTAAGAATTATACCGGCGACGTGTTGAATTTTGAAACGGCGACGGAATTGTTAGCGGATAACGGCGTGAAAGTGGCAACGGTGCTGGTGGACGATGATGTGGCGGTGAAAGACAGTCTTTATACCGCAGGGCGCCGCGGCGTAGCCAATACCGTTATTCTGGAGAAATTGCTGGGTGCGGCGGCGGATAAGGGTTATAACCTGCAACAACTTGCCGAGTTAGGCTATAAATTAAATAACAACGGACATTCCATCGGGATTGCGTTAGCTGCGTGCACCGTGCCGGCGGCGGGCAAACCGTCCTTTACGCTGGCTGAAAACGAAATGGAATTCGGAGTGGGAATTCACGGCGAACCGGGTATTAAACGTCGAACTTTTGACGGTCTGGATAACACCGTGCAACAAATGTTTGATACTTTAATCGCCCACGGTGATTACCAACGCACCGTGCGTCGTTGGGATGCGGAAAATCAGCAATGGAATGAAGTGCAAGACAGCAAACAAGCTTTGCAAAAAGGCGATCGGGTTATCGCTTTGGTGAACAATCTGGGGGCGGTGCCGCTGTCCGAACTTTACGGTGTTTATAATAAGTTGGAACAAATTGCGACGGCGTTCGGGTTGAAAATCGAACGCAATTTAATCGGTTCTTATTGCACATCATTGGATATGCAGGGCGTGTCGATCACCTTATTGAAAGCGGATGATGAAACTTTGGCGTTGTGGGACGCACCGGTCAATACGCCGGCATTGCGTTGGGGAGAATAAACATGATCGGCAAAACGCAAATTTTACGATGGCTGGAAAATTGTCGGCAGGCGATGAACGAACAGCGGGATTATCTGACGCAGCTTGATACTGAAATCGGTGACGGCGATCACGGCTTAAATATGCAGCGCGGTTTCAGTAAAGCCGCTGAAAAAGTCGCCACGGTGGCGGATAAAGATATCGGCACCGTGCTGAAAACCGTGGGCATGACGTTGCTCTCCCAAGTGGGAGGCGCCAGCGGTCCGTTATACGGCACTTTTTTCATCAAAGGGTCGCAAAGTGCGGTCGGAAAAGAGAAAGTTTCTACGGAAGAACTCATCTCCTTGTTAAAAAACGGCGTGGAAGGCATTATCAGCCGCGGACGGGCAGAATTAGGCGACAAAACCATGTGCGACGTTTGGTTGCCGGTTATCGCCGAATTAGAGGCGAATAAAAACCAACCCGAAGTGCCATTGCTTGAAAGTGCGGTCAAAAAAGCGGAAGAATCCGTTACCGCAACCATTCCGTTAGTGGCGAAAAAAGGGCGCGCGAGTTATTTGGGCGAACGCAGTGCGGGGCATGCGGATCCGGGCGCGACGTCCAGCATGCTCATCATCAAAGCCTTAGCGGATGCCGTGAAAGGAGAATAATATGGTCAGTTTGGTCTTGGTTTCTCATAGTGTGAAGTTAGGCGAGGGATTGGCGGAAATTTTGCATCAAATGACGCAGGGCGATTGTAAAATTGCGGTCGCCGCGGGCATTGATGATGCGGAAAATCCTATCGGCACGGATGCCGTCCGCATTATGTCGGCGATTGAGTATGTTTATTCGCCCGACGGCGTCGTGGTGCTGGTGGATCTTGGCAGCGCGATTCTCAGCGCCGAAACCGCGATAGATTTATTGGACCCGGAAATGGCGCGGCACGTTGTTATCAGCTATGCGCCTCTGGTTGAAGGTGCCTTTGCGGCTGCCGTTTCGGCGTCCGGCGGTGACAATTTAGCTACCGTACTGGCGGAAGCCGATTCCGCAGCGGAATTAAAACGGCAGCAAGAACATAACTAACAAGTTCAAAGATAAAAACAGAAAAGGACGGTTAATTCCGTCCTTTTGTTTCATTAATGCATTCCAATTTAAGGATATTTAATTTCAATCACTTTGCCCGTTTCGCCGTCCCAATCAATGCAAGCGATGGTGGCGGGATGAAAACTGACGGTGTTTCGACCGCAAAATTCCGTGACGATTTCGCCCACCAGCGGTAAGTGGGAAACCAGTAAAATGCTGGCGTCTTCCTGATCTTCCGCCAGCGTTTCCAGATAATTACGCACCAAATCCGTGTTGCCGTAAGGCGTGATGGCGTCCCAGGTTTCGGCGCGGCTCGTTAAACTTTGTCCGAAGGCGGCATTAATTTGCTCAAACGTTTCCAGCGCGCGTGCATAAGGGCTGACAATGACTTTATCAAGTGCGGTAGAATTTAGCCAAGTTTTTAACCATTGACTTTGCTGAAAGGAACTGGTTTTACCAAACTGAGTCAAATGTCGGTCTTTATCGGAAGGTGCCAGCATTTCCGCTTCACCGTGGCGCATAACGATAATTCTCATAGTAACATCCTGTGTAGAAAATTTGGCGATAATCTAAAGGACTTCGCAAGGAAAAGCAATGCATTTATCGCGATTTTTATGCTAGAATGCAGCGATTTTTTATTGCCCACGGAAACGAAAAATAACAATGAAAGACAGTATTATCAGCAAATTGGACAGCCTTGCGGAACGCCATGAAGAACTTCAGGCGTTATTGGGAGAGGCGTCAATCATTAACGATCAGGATAAATTTCGCGCTTATTCCAAAGAATATGCCCAACTTGAAGAAGTGGTCGGCACGTTTACCCGTTGGAAAAAACTGAATCAGGATATTGAAGACGCGCAGCTTCTGCTTGAGGATCCTGATATGAAAGATATGGCGCAGGAAGAAATCGAACAAAACAAAGCGGAAATCGAACGGCTTGAACAGCAGTTGCAAATTTTATTATTACCGAAAGATCCGCATGACGACTATAACGCTTATTTAGAAATCCGCGCCGGTACCGGCGGGGACGAAGCGGGGATTTTTGCCGGAGATTTATTCCGTATGTACAGCCGTTATGCGGAAAGCAAACGCTGGCGCATTGAAACCCTGAGCGCAAATGAAAGCGAACAGGGCGGTTATAAAGAAATTATTGTTAAAGTGATTGGCGAAGGCGTGTACGGACAGTTAAAATTCGAATCCGGCGGTCATCGCGTACAACGCGTACCGAAAACCGAAAGCCAGGGACGAATTCACACTTCCGCCTGTACGGTGGCGGTAATGCCGGAATTGCCGGAAACCGAACTGCCGGAAATCAATCCGGCGGATTTACGGATTGACACTTATCGTTCGTCCGGTGCCGGCGGTCAGCATGTTAACACCACGGATTCCGCCGTGCGAATCACCCATATTCCCACCGGCATTGTAGTGGAATGTCAGGACGAACGTTCGCAACACAAAAATAAAGCGAAAGCCATGTCCGTACTGGCTTCGCGCATTGCTCAGGCGGAACAGGAAAAACAAGCTCAGGAACAGGCGGACACCCGCCGTAACTTGCTGGGTTCCGGCGACCGTTCGGACAAAATCCGTACTTACAACTACCCGCAAGGTCGTGTGACCGATCATCGTATTAACCTCACGGTTTATCGTTTGGATGAAGTGATGAACGGCAAAATCGATGAACTGATTCAACCGATTATCACCGAATATCAGGCGGATCAGTTGGCGGCGTTGTCGGAAAGTAATTAATCCGGTTTCATCGCGGGCGGATTTATGGATTCGCTTCGTTGAAACCTTAATGTCGAGAATTTTTTATGTCGTTTGAATTGGACAAACCCGATAATTCCCAAAAAGACGCAACTTTTACCGCGACGTTTACCACGATAAACGGCAATATTCCGTTAGCCAGCCGTTTTAAACGCTGGATAGCGTCATTGATAAACAGTGTCATTCTGGCGGTATTTACTGGCGTCGGTTCTATCGATCCGACCGGTATTTTATTGGCGGCGGCTGTTGTCGGTTATCTTGCCTTGCAGATTTGGTACATGAAAACCTATCAACAAACAATCGGCAAGCGGTTTTTGGGCATTAAAGTGATTGACTACACAACTTATCAGCCGTTACCGTTGGATCGCTATATCTTTCGCGAAGGCGTTGAATGCGTGTTAGGCGTGCTTTCCCTGACTATTTTTAGCGCGATTTGCGCCTTTATCAATAAAGAACGCCGCTCTTTTGTGGATCTCATGTTTTCAACCGTCGTCGTTAAAATCGATTAATCCCATGAATTATGCAGACTGGCTTGCTTATGCAAGCCAATTTTTATCACAAAATCTGAAAAACGATCCTCATCTTAATGCCGGACTCGATGCGAACTGGCTGTTGCAAGCGGCGGTGAAAAAATCGAAGTCGCAAATTATGGCGTTTTCCGATACGCAACTGGATGAAAAAACGTTGCAAAATTTGACCGCACTTTTAACCCGTCGGGCGGCAGGCGAACCCATTGCCTATATTTTGGGCGAAATGGAATTCTGGACGCTGAATTTAGAAGTGTCGCCGCATACGCTGATTCCTCGCCCGGATACGGAAATATTGGTGGAACAGGCGTTGGCGCGCATGCCGTCTAAAGATGGAGTGGCGATTTTGGATTTAGGCACGGGCACGGGCGCGATTGCGCTTTCGCTGGCAAAAGAGCTGAAAAAGCGCGGTCAAAAATATCGGATTTTCGGCGTAGATTTGATGCCGGAGGCAGTGGCGTTGGCGCAGCGGAACGCGGTGCGTAATCAGTTGAACGATGTGGAATTTTACCAAAGTTCGTGGTTTGACAATGTAAACGGGAAATTCGATCTGATTGTCAGCAATCCGCCTTATATTGATCCGTCCGATGAACATTTAACACAAGGCGATGTGCGCTTTGAACCCTTGTCCGCCTTGATTGCCGAAGAACAGGGTTACGCGGATTTGCGCCATATTATCGAACGGGCGCCGCATTATTTAAATCCGCAAGGTTGGTTATTGCTTGAACACGGTTGGCAACAAGGTGAAAAAGTGCGGGCGATTTTTGCTGAGAATTTATGGGAAAAGGTTGCAACGATGAAAGATTATGGCGACAATGAACGGGCGACTTTAGCAAAATTAAGATAAAAGAAGATTGATGAAATACGATAAAACCGTACTTTACCGCGAAATGGAAAGCTTTTATTTAACCACGACGGAAGATGAAGGTGACGATTTGCGTACCGTTCGGAGCATAATGGGCGGATTGGTTCGCAAAGCGCGTAAAGCGATTCCCGCCGAGGATAACGTAAAAGAGAAAATTCATAAATTGCTGCAATTAATGTACGGCGATTGGGGATTTTATTGCGATCGCGAAACCTATTTCCGGGCGGAAAATTTATACCTAAGCTATGTTTTGCGCACCAAACAAGGCATGCCCGTCAGCCTTGGTTGCATTTTGCTGTATTTGGCGGAAAAACTGGATTTACCGATCTATCCCGTATTGTTTCCGACTCAGCTGATTTTGCGGGCGGATGTAGAGGGGGAAACGGCATTTATTGATCCGTGGAACGGCAACTATGTCAGTCGGGACGATTTACAAAAGCTGTATCAAGGGGCTTTCGGTTTTGGCGCGACATTAACGGCGGAGGATTTGGCGATTGCCGATCCGAAAGAATTAACGGAACGTTTTGCCCAGTTGGCGAAGAGCACCTTAATTCGTGAAGAACTGAATTCTGCGGCGCTGAAATATATTGAAAGCCGGTTACGTTGGAAAAAAATAGTCAACAAATCGGAGGATCCGTACGAACGTCGGGATCGCGGATTGGTGCTGGCACAGATGGGCGCCTATCATGCGGCAGTGGAAGATTTACAGTTTTTTGTGGAGCACTGCCCGGATGACCCGACGGCCTATATGTTAATGGCTCAGTTGCCGGAAATGAAAAAAGAAATCAGCGGCGA